>Ga0265327_10000532_pt1 | contig 65543 bp, 58 predicted proteins | sample 41621metaG_FD_202089 | JGI IMG/M metagenome (GOLD analysis project Ga0265327, IMG submission 202089) | Rhizosphere microbial communities from Carex aquatilis grown in University of Washington, Seatle, WA, United States - 4-16-21 metaG | ecosystem: Host-associated > Plants > Roots > Rhizosphere...
GCAAAGCTGAGCACCGAGGAACTGATCGATGCTTTCAAGGAGCTGACGCTGCTTGAGCTGTCCGAGTTCGTCAAGACCTTCGAAGAGGTCTTCGAGGTCACCGCTGCCGCTCCGGTCGCCGTCGCCGTCGCCGGTGGCGCTGCCCCGGCCGCCGAGGCCGCCGAAGAGCAGAGCGAGTTCGACGTCATCCTGGAGAGCGCCGGCGACAAGAAGATCGGCGTTATCAAGGTTGTGCGCGAGATCGTCTCCGGCCTGGGTCTGAAGGAAGCTAAGGATCTGGTCGACAGCGCCCCGAAGCCGCTGCTGGAGAAGGTCGCCAAGGAAGCCGCCGACGACGCCAAGGGCAAGCTCGAGGCTGCCGGCGCGACGGTCACCGTCAAGTAGTTCGCAGTACCTTTCACAGTCTGGCCCCGGACGTCCTTCTGAACCTAGAAGGACGTCCGGGGCCGGATTCGTTTTCGAGTGTGTGGATCCGATCGAGAATCTGCGGAAATCGACACAATCCGCACACTCGACGAGGTGTCCGACCGCCTACGAAATCTTCTGTGCGCCTTAGATCGAGGCTGCGAGCCGGGCCGCGGCGGCAGCCCCTGAACTGTTCACCCGTTCGGGGGTATCGCCCAGGGCGATAAGGAGATCGGTGGTCATGGAGCCCAGCACGGGGCCCACTGCGGCGCCGTCTTCACCCCAGAAACCGGCCAGCTCCAGCATGACGAACCCGTGCATGATGGTCCAGAACTTGGCGGCGGTGGCCGCGACCTTCGCGGCGTCGATGGGGGAGCCGTCGATGCGTCCCGCCGCCATCGCGCGTTGCACACAACGGAACAGGTAGGCGGCGCTCGGGTGCTCCGGCGTCACGTGCGAAGTGTCGAACATGTTCCTGCGGGGCGCGTCGACGCCGTGCGCACTGGTGACACCGAACATCAGCCGATACATGTGCGGACTGTCGATGGCGAACTGGCGGTACGCCATTCCGGTCATCATGAGATCGGCGATCACATCGTCGGACTGTTCGACGATCGCTTGCGCCTCGGCGAACTGCCGCAGCCCCTCCTCGGCTACCTCCGCGATCAGCTCGCGCATGCCGCCGAAGTAGGTGTAGACCGCCATGGTGGAGGTGCCCGCCGCGGCGGCGATCTTGCGGGTCTGCAGTGCGTCGGGGCCCTGCTCGTTCAGCAGTTGTACCGCGGCGGAGACAAGGTCGACCCGGGGATTGCGGGCGACGGCGCCGTCGGTCCCCGGACGATTTCGCGGCACAGATGAACTCATGGTCTTGCCATGTTCGCACAACGGGAGTACGTTCACCATAACGTCGTAATAACAGCGTTATGCCAGCCAGCCCCGGAGGACGCGATGACAGCCACGGCCCAACCAACCGCCAGCACGAGCCCCTACCTGACCGGGATCTGGGAGCCGGTCCAGGAAGAGATGGACAGCGTGGACCTGGAGGTGACCGGAACCCTGCCCGATCACCTCGACGGCAGGTATCTACGTAATGGCCCTAACCCGGCCGCCGAGGTCGACCCGGCCACATATCACCTCTTCAGCGGGGATGCGATGGTGCATGGACTCTCACTGCGTGACGGAAAGGCGCAGTGGTATCGCAACCGTTGGGTCCGCACGCCGTCGGTCAGCAAGAGGCTGGGCGAGGCACGTCTGTCCGCGATCAGCATGAGCGCCGGCATGGGAGTCATCGGGCCGAATACCAATGTGCTTGGCCACGCCGGGCGCACGCTCGCGCTGGTCGAGGGGGGTATCGCCAACTACCAGCTCACCGAAGACCTGGATACCATCGGCACCTGCGATTTTGACGGCACCCTGCCGGGCGGGTACACCGCACACCCGCACACCGATCCGGAGACCGGTGAAATGCATGCCGTCTCATACTCTTTCGCACGCGGAAGCACGGTCCAATACTCCGTTATCGGCACCAACGGCCGTGCCCGGCGGACCGTCGACATCCGGGTGCACGGCGCGCCGATGATGCACGACTTCACCCTCACCGAGAAGTATGTCGTCTTCTACGATCTGCCGGTCACGCTGGACATGTCGATGATCAGCCAGTCGGTGCCCGTGCCGCGATTGCTGCGCAAGCCGGCCCAGATCGTGATGAACTCACTCATCGGCAAGGTCAAGATCCCCGGTCCCATCGCGGCCAAGGCCAGCCAATACTCCGGCAATTCCCCGTCTATCCCGTATTCGTGGAATACCAAGTACCCGGCCAGGATTGGCGTCATGCCGCGCGATGGTGGCAACTCCGACGTGCGCTGGTTCCAGATCGACCCGTGTTACGTCTTCCACCCGCTCAACGGGTACTCCGAAATGCGCAACGGCTCAGAGGTCATCGTGATCGACCTCGTGCGGTATGACTCGATGTTCTCCCAGGATGTGCTGGGGCCCAGCGACGCCAGGGGGCAGCTCGATCGCTGGACGATCGATCTGGTCAAGGGCACGGTGCACATGGAACGTAAGGACGATAGGCATCTCGAGTTCCCGCGGATCAACGAGACTTTGACGGGCAAGAAGCACCGCTACGGTTACTTGCCGGATGTGGAGAACTTCTTCGGCGCCGGCGAAGCGGCAGGGGCCAGCATCGTCAAGTACGACTACGAGACCGGGTCCACTGTGTCGAGCCGTCTGGATCCCGCAATCGTGCTGGGGGAGATGTCCTTCGTACCGAATCCCACGGCGGCCAGCGAGGACGACGGCGTGCTGATCGGGTTCGCCGTTGACCGTCGGTCCGATGAGGGACAGCTGCTACTTCTTGATGCGGGAAGCCTGGACCTGATGGCCACAGTGCATCTGCCGCAGCGAGTTCCGGCAGGTTTCCACGGCAACTGGGACCCCCGCTGAGACCATGGCCGATGGTCTTCGCGCAAGCGGCTCAGCCATGAACGGTCCGCTGCCGGAGTCGTTGTGCTAGACGGACGGGCGATACGTCTTCGAACGCACGCCCGGGTGGGCGTCTTGCACGTGATACATCGGCCGTGGTTCGCGATTCGAGTGCTTCGCGGTGTCGGCGTACTGACCACCGTCGGAAGAAGAACGGGTAACTCGCGCGTCACCTACAGCAATACGGTGTGCGACGGGGGCAGGGCGTAGCTGGTCGCGATCACGGGCCGGCACACCCTGTGGGTCAAGAACATTCAGGCCAACCCGCGGGTGCGGTTGCGGCTCATCGATGGAACGTACGAAGGGTTGGCCCGGCCGATCGCGCTGGGCGACCCGGCGTATGAGCCGGCCCGCGAGCGGTTCTGCGGTGCCGTACATCCTTCGGTGTGCAACTCGACACTCGAACACATGAGGCTGTCGGCAAATCGTCGCTGAAACTCGCTGACGGCGTCACACTCGTGGCATGGAGATCACGTCGGCCATCAGCGCCATCCTCGGAGCGTTCGGGCTTTCGGGTGCCGCCGGACTGAACGCCTGGCTGCCACTGCTCGCGGTGGGCGCGGCCGACCGTCTCGGGTGGATCGAGCTCGGCCCGTCATATGGCTGGTTGTCCTCCACCCCAGCGCTCATTGTCCTCGCGATGATTTTTGTGCTCGATCTCATCGGCGACAAAATTCCTGCCTTGGACTCCGTTTTGCACGCGGTCGGCACATTCATCGCGCCCGCGTCGGGAGCCATTCTGTTCACCGCGGAAACGAGCCTCTCGTCGAATCTGCCGCCGGCCGTAGCCGCGATCCTTGGCGCCATCACCGCGGGCGGCGTGCACGCCAGCCGGACCGTCGCGCGCCCCTTCGTGACCGGAACCACTGCCGGCGTGGGCAATCCGGTGGTCTCAACTGCCGAGGACGGCACCTCGCTGGTGCTGACAATTCTTGCGCTGGCGGTGCCGGTTGTGGCGTTCGTGCTGGTGCTGGTGCTTTTGGCCGGTCTCGGATGGCTGACCTACCGGGCGATTCGATGGGCCCGTGGTCGGCGAAAAACCGGGGCCGGCGGTCCATAGGTTGCTGCTGCGATACCTGCTATCGCAAGACGAATGTGGCTGGGGCCCATAGAGTGACCTGACGAGAGGGTGAAGGTGACATGAATCTGGCCGTACGGCACGTCGTTATCGCGTGCGCCGCATTGTTTGTGGCGAGGTTGACCATGCTGGACCACGGTCTGGCGGCGGTATGGGGAGTGGACCGGGGTGATGACGCCCTCGGCTCCATCGAATGGGCGACCGTCGCCGGCGACGTGGTCGCTGTGGTGACATTGCTCGTGTTCGCCAGGCTGGGCAACCACTTCCGTCCTACGACCTTCTTGGCCACCGGCCTGGTGATTCTGGGTCTGTCCACGGCGGTGTCACTGATCCCGGGATCGGCCACGTTGCTTGCCTGGGTGATGCTGGTGTCCGCCCTCGGCGCGGGCCTGACCATGGTGGCTTCCATGCTGATCGTCCTGCATTCGACGCCGAGGCAGGGTCGCGGGCTATCCCTGGGATTTTGGGTGGCGATGTACCCGCTCGCCCTGTTGGCGGGCCAGGTCCTGGACATCAACTCGCCGCTGAATTGGCGCCCGATCACCTACGGAATCCTTGCTGCGACCGTCGTCGTGCTGGTGGTGGTGCTCACCCAGCCGCACCGCGAGTTCGTCGGCACCTTCGATACTTTCGATCTCGTCGGCGCGGTGCTGTGGCTGGTAGGTGTCTCCGCGCTGGCCTGGCTCCTGGTTGACGAGTCCTCCCCGGTGCGGGCGGTGATTCTCGGGATCATCGCGCTGGCGGCCTTCGGCGGGCTCTTCGCGCAGACGCGGCGCAGGGGTTCGGCAGCGTTGATCGCCGCGGATGTCCTCACCCGCCCAGTGGTACTGGCGGCACTGCTGGCGATCACCGTGCTGACGTTCCTGGTGCGGTTCGCGGACTTTGACCATGCGGCGATGTGGTGGTCGATCGATCGTGAACTGGCGCCCTCCGACACTCCACCGCTGGCACTTTTTGTTGCCGGGCTGGTCTTCGCTCCGGTCGCCGGGTACCTCATCGACGCGGGCAAACGTGCGCTCATCGCGGTGCTGGGCGCGGTCCTGCTGGTGGCCGGTGTGGCGGCAACCGTGATCGAACTGCAGGCCGCCAGCACCGAGGGCGGATTGATACTGGGCTTGCTGCTCTCCGGGGCCGGCATCTCGACGCTGGCTGTCTACCTTTTCTATGCGGTGTTCCACGGAGTTTCACCGGCGCAGCTGACCGTGGTGGGGGGCCTGGCGGTGACGGCATCCGCGCTGGGAGTCGTCCTGGGCCAGTTCGTTCGGCAGCGTGCGCAGGTGGATCTGCTGACCGGCTACGGCCTCGGGCATCCGAGTGTGTTCGCCGATATCGTCGGGCTGATTGTCGTGTTGGTCGCGCTGTTGGCCGGAGCGCTGCTTATCGTGGAGCGCCGGCGGGGCAGTTCCGCGGGCGTGGTACCCGTCAAATCCACCTCGGACTAGATGCTTAGTGGCTGGTTATCACAGTTAGCCAGTCAGCGGGCCCGGTCTGCACACAAACGCGATGCAGTTCTTGGGCATACGCTAAAGTGATCCGAACCACAGCCTGGCCGGGTTGGTGGTGAAGTGCGCGTGTTGCGGAAGGATCGCCTGGTGGGTGCAGAAGTCTCCGTCGAGGGTTTGACCAAGTCCTTTGGTTCACAACGAATCTGGGAGAACGTCAGCCTGTCTCTGCCGCCGGGTGAAGTCAGCGTGCTGCTGGGGCCGTCGGGTACCGGAAAGTCGGTGTTCCTGAAGTCGCTGATCGGCCTGCTGCGACCGGAGCAGGGTGCCATCTACATCGACGGCACCAACATCATGGAGTGCTCCTCCAAGGAGCTGTACGAGATCCGCAAGCTGTTCGGCGTGATGTTCCAGGACGGCGCGCTGTTCGGCTCGATGAACCTGTACGACAACACTGCCTTCCCCTTGCGTGAGCACACCAAGAAGAAGGAATCGGAGATCCGCGACATCGTCATGCAGAAGCTTGACGTTGTGGGTTTGACGGGCCACGAGACCAAGTTCCCCGGTGAGATCTCCGGCGGTATGCGCAAGCGTGCCGGCCTGGCCCGCTCGCTGGTGCTGGACCCGCAGATCATCCTCTGCGATGAGCCGGACTCCGGCCTGGACCCGGTGCGTACCGCGTACCTGAGCCAGCTGCTCATCGACATCAACGCGCAGATCGACGCCACCATCCTGATCGTGACGCACAACATCAACATCGCTCGTACCGTGCCGGACAACATGGGCATGCTGTACCGTCGCCAGCTCGTCATGTTCGGCCCCCGCGAGGTGCTGCTGACCAGCGATGAGCCGGTGATCAAGCAGTTCCTGAACGGCCGCCGTATCGGGCCGATCGGTATGTCCGAGGAAAAGGACGAGGCCACCATGGCCGAGGAGCAGGCGCACTTGGACGCCGGGCACCACGACGGTGGTGTCGAGGAGATCGAGGGCGTGCCGCCGCAGATTCAGGCCACCCCGGGTATGCCGGAGCGTGCCGCCGTCGGGCGTCGTCAGGCGCGGGTGCGCGAGATCATGCACCAGCTGCCGCCGAATGCCCAGGCCGCGATCCAGGACAGCTTCGCCGGTACCCACCAGTACCACGCGCATGACTTCGGTGATGAGCCCACGGGTGTCGCCACGGCCACGCTGGCGCCGCCGCAGGCCGAGCAGCCTACGCAGACCATCAACACGGCTGACGACGACGCCCCCACGGGCCAGATCCCGCCCGTACGGGGGTAGTAGCGGCCCCTGTGCCGCAGGGGGTTGATATTTGAGAACGTGCGCTATCAAATAAGGGTCAGCCCTGTTGACGTGCGTGGAAGCGGTGCCGACTATGACAGTCGAAACGAAGACAACGTTCTGTCGTATTTGTGAGCCGCTGTGCGGCATGATCGCTACCGTCGAGGACGGCAAGCTGCTTTCGCTGCGCCCCGACAAGGAGAACCCACTCTCGGCGGGTTTCGCATGCCAGAAGGGCATTGCGTTCGCTGAGATCCACAACGACCCGGACCGGGTGACCACCCCGTTGCGTCGTACTGCCTCCGGCGAGTTCGAGCCGGTGGACTGGGAGACCGCGATGGCCGATATCGCGGCTCGGGTGCGAGGCATCCATCGCCGACATGGTTCGGGCGCGCTCGGCTGGTACTACGGCAATCCCGGAGCGTTCAGCTACTCATACGCAATGTGGTTGCCGATGGTCATCGCCGGATTTGGTGCCAAGTTCCACATGTTCACCGCCGGGTCTCAGGACATCAATAACCGGTTCGTCGCCAGCCAGCTGCTGTACGGGAACTCGCTGACCATGCCGGTACCCGATATCGGCCGCAGCGACCTGCTGGTGGTGATGGGGGCCAATCCTGTCATCTCCCATGGCAGCGGGGTGTCCATGCCGCGTATGCGCGACAAGATGCGTGAGGTGGTCAAGCGTGGGGGACGCGTGCTGGTGATCGATCCTCGCCGCACTGAGACGGCCGCCGAGTTCGAGTGGCTGGGGATCGTGCCCGACGGTGACGTGTACCTGTTGCTCTCCCTCCTGCACGTGATGTTTGCCGAGGGGCCGGTGGATAGGAAGCAAATCGCTCTTCAGGCCAACGATGTCGGTTGGCTGGAGGGATTGGTCAGGCCGTTTACCCCGGAGCTGACCGCTGAGCATTCCGGGATAGAACCGGCCACGGTGCGCGGGTTGGCCCGGTACCTGGTCACTACGCCGCGCGCTGTCGTGTATGGCAGAACCGGCACCTGTTTGGGTGAAAGCGGCACGCTCACAACATATTTGCTTGATGTCGTCAATCTTGTCGCGGGAAATCTGGACCGCGTGGGCGGATATATGTTCGGCTCGTTCGGGCTGCCGGGGGAGCGTCAGTTGATGCGGGCGCTGGGCGCCGGATTGGGGTCGGTCTACCGGAGTCGCAGGTCCCGGATCGGCGGGTTTCCCTCGGTGCTGGGGTCCGAACCGGCGGGAATCATGGCCAAGGAGATCACCACCCCCGGACCGGGCCAGCTGCGCGCACTGTTCGTCGGCGCCGGCAACCCGGTCTTGTCCGTGCCCAATGGCGATGAACTCGAAGAAGCGCTGGAAAAGCTCGATTTGATGGTCGGCATCGATCTGTACGTCAACGAGACCACGGCGCACTGTGACTACGTGCTACCGGCCACCACCATGTACGAACGCGACGATTTCATGGTCCCCTTCGCAACGCTGAAGCCAACGCCATTTCGGCAGGCCACCGAGGCGGTGGTGGCGCCGATGGGGCTAGCGCGGCAGGAATGGGAGATCATCGACGACCTGCTTAGCCGACTGTGGTGGCTGACTCCGCTACTTGCGGTGATGCACGGGGCGCGGAAGGTGGCAAGCCTGTTCGGGTCGAGGCTGCGACCGCGCCCACTGGTGGATGCGCTGATCCGGATGTCCGAGGGTGGTGACAGGTTTGGTCTGCGCCGCGGTGGGCTCACCTTCACCCGCCTTGTTCGCGACTATCCGCATGGCAGAGTGCTTGCCGATCATCTGCCAGATGGAGTCCTGGGGCGTTCCGTGTCGACGCGAGGTGGGCGGGTTAGCCTGCGGCACAAGGACATTGAATCCGAACTGGATAAACTTGGCCGTCGGCGCGCCGACCCGGAGCTGCCGATGCGTCTCATCGGGATGCGTGAGGCGCGCTCGGAGAATTCGTGGATGCACAACGTGCCGCTGCTGATGAGGGGCGGACGGATGCAACGGGCGGTGATACACGCCGATGACGCCTACCGGCTGGGAATCGCGACCGACGATATGATCACCGTCACCTCCGCACACGGCGAGATCGAGATTCCGGCGCAGGTGAGCAAGGACATCCTGCCGGGTGTCATCGCCGTCCCGCATGGATGGGGCCACACCCGCGGCGGGACGTGGCAGACCGCCAATGCCAACCCCGGCGTGAATGTGAACCTGCTGATGTCCAGCGAGCCGCAGGACTTAGAAGCGCTCGCGGGGATGGCACGCCTCAACGGGGTGCCCGTCCGCATCGAGCGAGTGTGACGAGCGCGGGGCGCTTACCCGATGACATGGGCCCGGGGAAGGTTCGATTGCGCCTCGATCGGTGCGTCTGCGGGCCCGTTCAAACCGTTGTGGCCGTCACGCCCGGCTAAGGCGGTGGTGCCGGTACCAAATTGGCAAAAAGAAACACCGAAAATACTGCCGCTATCTCTTGACGGGCGGCGTGCGAGGCGTCAATCTGTTTGGCAGCACGGACGCATGCGATTCCAGCGAGGCCGCCAGCCAGCGCTGATCCGCAGAATTGACCGGGCAGTTGAAGGCTGCGCGATAGTACGCTATTGTTAGACGTTGCGCTGGCTGCCTCCTGCCCACCTCCCCCCGCCACGACGGCGTTGGTTCGTGTTGTGATCGATCGGGTGTGTGTTTGGTCGTTGCTTGCGCAAAACATCGCAGATGCGCGGCAACACTGGAGGACCGATCTTGGCAGTCTCTCGCCAGACTAAGACCGATAACGCAACTACTAACTCCGTACCTGGGGCACCTAACCGACTTTCCTTCGCCAAGCTGCGCGAACCGCTTGCGGTTCCCGGCCTGCTTGATGTGCAGACGGATTCCTTTGAATGGTTGGTTGGCTCACCCCGTTGGCGCGAGGTTGCGACTGCACGCGGTGAGGTGAACCCGACCGGCGGCCTTGAGGAGATCCTCACTGAGCTGTCGCCGATCGAAGACTTCTCCGGCTCGATGTCGCTGTCCTTCAGCGACCCGCGCTTCGACGAGGTCAAGGCGCCCGTCGACGAGTGCAAAGACAAGGACATGACGTACGCAGCCCCGCTGTTCGTCACGGCCGAGTTCATCAACAACAACACCGGTGAGATCAAGAGCCAGACGGTCTTCATGGGTGATTTCCCGATGATGACCGACATGGGCACCTTCATCATCAACGGCACCGAGCGCGTGGTCGTCTCGCAGCTCGTCCGTTCGCCGGGTGTCTACTTCGACGAGAACATTGACAAGTCGACCGAGAAGACCCTGCACAGCGTCAAGGTCATTCCCGGCCGCGGTGCATGGCTCGAGTTCGACGTGGACAAGCGTGACACCGTCGGTGTGCGCATCGACCGCAAGCGCCGCCAGCCCGTCACCGTGCTGCTGAAGGCGCTCGGCTGGACCAACGAGCGGATCGTCGAGCGCTTCGGGTTCTCCGAGATCATGATGGGGACCCTGGAGAAGGACAACATCGCCGGCCCCGATGAGGCGCTGCTGGACATCTACCGCAAGCTGCGTCCGGGCGAGCCGCCGACCAAGGAGTCGGCGCAGGCCTTGCTGGAGAACCTGTTTTTCAAGGAGAAGCGCTACGACCTGGCCCGCGTGGGTCGGTACAAGGTGAACAAGAAGCTGGGCCTGGGTGGTACAAACCCGGCTTTGGTGACCACCACCACCCTCACCGAGGAAGACGTCGTCGCCACCATCGAGTACCTGGTGCGCCTGCACGAGGGCCAGACCTCGATGACTGCCCCCGGTGGTGTCGAGGTGCCGGTGGATGTGGACGATATCGACCACTTCGGTAACCGTCGTCTGCGTACCGTCGGCGAGCTGATCCAGAACCAGATTCGGGTCGGCCTGTCCCGCATGGAGCGCGTTGTGCGTGAGCGCATGACCACTCAGGACGTCGAGGCGATCACCCCGCAGACCCTGATCAACATCCGTCCCGTCGTGGCGGCGATCAAGGAGTTCTTCGGAACCAGCCAGCTGTCGCAGTTCATGGACCAGAACAACCCGCTGTCGGGTCTGACCCACAAGCGTCGTCTGTCGGCGCTGGGCCCGGGTGGTCTGACCCGTGACCGTGCCGGCCTTGAGGTCCGCGACGTGCACCCCTCGCACTACGGCCGCATGTGCCCGATCGAGACCCCGGAAGGCCCGAACATCGGACTGATCGGCTCGCTGTCGGTGTACGCGCGGGTCAACCCGTTCGGTTTCATCGAGACGCCGTACCGCAAGGTGGTTGAGGGTGTCGTCACCGACGAGATCCACTACCTGACCGCCGACGAAGAGGACCGCCACGTGGTGGCACAGGCGAATTCGCCTGTGGACGCCGACGGTCGCTTCACCGAGGAGAAGATCCTCGTCCGCCGTAAGGGTGGCGAGGTCGAGTTCGTCTCGGCGACCGAGGTCGATTACATGGACGTCTCGCCGCGCCAGATGGTGTCGGTGGCCACCGCGATGATCCCGTTCCTCGAGCACGACGACGCCAACCGTGCCCTGATGGGTGCCAACATGCAGCGCCAGGCGGTTCCGCTGGTACGCAGCGAGGCCCCGCTGGTCGGTACCGGTATGGAGCTGCGTGCCGCCATCGACGCCGGCGACGTCGTCGTCGCGGAGAAGACCGGTGTCATCGAAGAGGTGTCCGCCGACTACGTCACCGTGATGGCCGACGACGGCACCCGGCAGAGCTACCGGTTGCGTAAGTTCGCGCGGTCGAACCACGGCACCTGCGCCAACCAGAAGCCCATCGTTGACGAGGGGCAGCGGGTCGAGGTCGGTCAGGTTCTCGCCGACGGTCCTTGCACCGAAAACGGCGAGATGGCTCTCGGTAAGAACCTGCTCGTGGCGGTTATGCCGTGGGAAGGCCACAACTACGAGGACGCCATCATCCTGTCCAGCCGCCTGGTGGAAGAGGACGTGCTCACCTCGATTCACATCGAAGAGCACGAAATCGATGCGCGCGACACCAAGCTGGGCGCCGAGGAGATCACCCGGGATATCCCGAACGTCTCCGATGAGGTGCTGGCAGATCTCGACGAGCGCGGCATCGTCCGCATCGGCGCCGAGGTCCGCGACGGCGACATCCTCGTCGGCAAGGTCACCCCGAAGGGTGAGACCGAGCTGACGCCCGAGGAGCGCCTGCTGCGTGCCATCTTCGGTGAGAAGGCCCGCGAGGTTCGCGACACCTCTCTGAAGGTGCCGCACGGTGAGTCCGGCAAGGTCATCGGCATCCGCGTCTTCTCGCGCGATGACGACGACGATCTGCCTGCTGGCGTGAACGAGCTCGTTCGCGTGTACGTCGCGCAGAAGCGCAAGATCTCCGACGGTGACAAGCTCGCCGGACGCCACGGCAACAAGGGCGTCATCGGCAAGATCCTGCCCGTCGAGGACATGCCGTTCCTGCCCGACGGCACCCCGGTGGACGTCATCCTGAACACCCACGGTGTGCCGCGTCGTATGAACATCGGCCAGATCCTGGAGACCCACCTGGGGTGGGTGGCCAAGACCGGTTGGAACATCCGGAAGGACGGCAACGCTGAGATTCCGGCGTGGGCGCAGAACCTCCCTGAGGACCTGCAGTCGGCCCCGGCCGACACCCGCACGGCTACCCCGGTGTTCGACGGTGCCCGCGAGGAGGAGCTGACCGGACTGCTGTCCTCGACGCTGCCCAACCGGGACGGCGAGGTCATGGTGGACGGTGACGGCAAAGCGCGGCTGTTCGACGGCCGTAGCGGCGAGCCATTCCCGTACCCGGTGACCGTCGGTTACATGTACATCCTCAAGCTGCACCACTTGGTCGACGACAAGATCCACGCGCGTTCGACCGGCCCGTACTCGATGATCACCCAGCAGCCGCTCGGTGGTAAGGCGCAGTTCGGTGGCCAGCGGTTCGGTGAGATGGAGTGCTGGGCCATGCAGGCCTACGGTGCGGCGTACACGCTGCAGGAGCTGTTGACCATCAAGTCCGACGACACCGTCGGTCGCGTGAAGGTCTACGAGGCGATCGTCAAGGGCGAGAACATCCCCGAGCCGGGTATTCCCGAGTCGTTCAAGGTTCTGCTCAAGGAACTCCAGTCGCTGTGCCTCAACGTGGAGGTGCTGTCCAAGGACGGCGCTGCCATCGAGATGCGCGATGGCGACGACGAGGACCTGGAGCGCGCTGCCGCGAACCTGGGAATCAACCTGTCCCGTAACGAATCTGCGTCCATTGAGGACTTCGCCTAATCCGATTTCTATCCCGCAAGGGGAAAGGGAGTTTACGTGCTCGACGTCAACTTCTTCGATGAACTTCGTATCGGCCTCGCGTCGGCGGACGACATCCGTAATTGGTCCTTCGGCGAAGTCAAGAAGCCGGAGACCATCAACTACCGCACGCTCAAGCCCGAGAAGGACGGCCTGTTCTGCGAGAAGATCTTCGGACCTACTCGCGACTGGGAGTGCTACTGCGGCAAGTACAAGCGCGTGCGCTTCAAGGGCATCATCTGTGAGCGCTGCGGTGTCGAGGTAACTCGCGCCAAGGTGCGTCGTGAGCGGATGGGCCACATCGAACTGGCCGCCCCGGTCACGCACATCTGGTACTTCAAGGGTGTTCCGTCGCGCCTCGGCTACCTGCTCGACCTGGCGCCGAAGGATCTCGAGAAGATCATCTACTTCGCCGCCTACGTCATCACCGCGGTCGACGACGAGCTTCGCCACAACGAACTCTCGACGCTCGAGGCCGAGATGGAGGTCGAGAAGAAGGCAGTCGCCGATCAGCGCGATGCCGACCTGGAGGCCCGTGCCCAGAAGCTCGAGGCCGACCTGGCCGAGCTGGAGGCCGAGGGTGCCAAGTCCGACGTGCGCCGCAAGGTGCGCGACGGTGGCGAGCGCGAGATGCGTCAGCTTCGCGATCGGTCGCAGCGTGAGCTGGACCGGCTCGACGAAATCTGGACCACCTTCACCAAGCTGGCTCCCAAGCAGCTGATCGTCGATGAGGTTCTCTACCGCGAGATCGTCGACCGCTACGGCGAGTACTTCACCGGTGCCATGGGTGCCGAGGCTGTGCAGAAGCTCATCCAGACCTTCGATCTCGACGCCGAGGCCGAGAACCTGCGCGAGACCATCCGCAGTGGCAAGGGGCAGAAGAAGCTTCGTGCGCTCAAGCGCCTGAAGGTGGTGGCGGCGTTCCAGAACTCCACCAACTCACCCGGTGGCATGGTGCTCGACGCGGTGCCGGTGATCCCGCCGGAGCTGCGCCCGATGGTTCAGCTCGATGGTGGCCGCTTCGCGACCTCCGATCTCAACGACCTGTACCGCCGTGTGATCAACCGCAACAACCGCCTCAAGCGACTGATCGATCTGGGTGCGCCCGAGATCATCGTCAACAACGAGAAGCGGATGCTGCAGGAGTCCGTGGACGCGCTGTTCGACAACGGCCGTCGTGGACGTCCGGTCACCGGACCGGGTAACCGTCCGCTGAAGTCGCTGTCCGATCTGCTCAAGGGCAAGCAGGGTCGTTTCCGTCAGAACCTGCTCGGTAAGCGCGTCGACTACTCGGGCCGTTCGGTCATCGTAGTCGGCCCGCAGCTCAAGCTGCACCAGTGTGGTCTGCCCAAGCTGATGGCTCTGGAGCTGTTCAAGCCGTTCGTGATGAAGCGTCTGGTCGATCTGAACCACGCGCAGAACATCAAGAGCGCTAAGCGCATGGTGGAGCGTCAGCGTGCCCAGGTGTGGGATGTCCTCGAAGAGGTCATCGCCGAGCACCCGGTGTTGCTGAACCGTGCACCAACCCTGCACCGCCTGGGTATCCAGGCCTTCGAGCCGCAGCTGGTGGAAGGCAAGGCAATTCAGCTGCACCCGTTGGTGTGTGAGGCGTTCAACGCCGACTTCGATGGTGACCAGATGGCTGTGCACCTCCCGCTGTCGGCGGAGGCGCAGGCCGAGGCTCGCATCCTGATGCTGTCCTCGAACAACATCCTGTCGCCCGCGTCGGGTCGCCCGTTGGCCATGCCGCGTCTGGACATGGTGACCGGTCTGTACTTCTTGACCACCGAGATTCCCGGCGACGTCGGCGCACACGTGCCGGCCGCCAAGGATCAGCCGGAGGTCGGCGTGTACAGCTCGCCTGCCGAGGCCATCATGGCTCTCGACCGTGGTGCGCTGAGCGTTCGTGCGCCCATCCGGGTGCGGTTGACCCAGCAGCGTCCGCCGGTCGAGGTTGAGGCCGAACTGTTCGAAAACGGTTGGCGGCCAGGCGATGCCTGGATCGCCGAGACCACCCTGGGGCGCGTGCTGTTCAACGAGCTGCTGCCCCACGGGTACCCGTTCGTGAACAAGCAGATGCACAAGAAGGTGCAGTCGGCGATCATCAACGACCTCGCCGAGCGGTTCCCGATGATCGTGGTCGCGCAGACCGTCGACAAGCTCAAGGACGCCGGTTTCCACTGGGCCACGCGCTCCGGTGTGACGGTGTCGATGGCCGACGTGCTGGTGCCGCCGCAGAAGGCGGAGATCCTGGACCGCTACGAGAAGGAAGCGGAGCGGATCGAAAAGCAGTACCAGCGTGGTGCTTTGAACCAGCAGGAACGGCGCGACGCGCTGGTCAAGATCTGGCAGGAAGCCACCGACGAGGTCGGTAAGGCGCTGGAGGAGCACTACCCGGCGGACAACCCGATCACCTTGCTGCCCAAGTCCGGCGCGACCGGCAACATGACCCAGGTGCGCAACCTGGCGGGCATGAAGGGTCTGGTGACCAACCCGAAGGGTGAGTACATCCCGCGGCCGATCAAGTCCTCCTTCCGTGAGGGCCTGACCGTTCTGGAGTACTTCATCAACACGCACGGCGCCCGTAAGGGTCTGGCGGACACCGCGCTTCGTACCGCGGACTCGGGTTATCTGACCCGTCGTCTGGTGGACGTGTCGCAGGACGTCATCGTGCGCGAGCACGACTGCGGCACCGAGCGTGGCATCAATGTGACCATCGCCGAGAAGCAGGACGACGGCGCGATGATCCGCGATGCGCACATCGAAACCTCCGCGTACGCACGGACTCTCGCCGCTGACGCGGTGGATGCCGATGGCAACGTGCTGGTGGAGCGTGGACACGACCTGGGCGACCCGGCGATCGAGAAGCTGCTTGCCGCGGGCGTCACCACGGTTAAGGTTCGGTCGGTGCTTACCTGCACCACCGGTACCGGGGTCTGCGCAATGTGCTACGGCCGCTCGATGGCGACCGGCAAGCTTGTCGACATCGGCGAGGCGGCGGGCATCGTGGCCGCGCAGTCGATCGGTGAGCCCGGTACCCAGCTGACCATGCGTACCTTCCACCAGGGTGGCGTCGGTGACGACATCACCGGTGGTCTGCCGCGTGTCACCGAGCTGTTCGAAGCGCGAGTTCCCAAGGGCAAGGCGCCAATTGCCGATGTCACCGGGCGGGTGCGCCTGGAAGAGGGCGAGCGCTTCTACAAGATCACCATCATCCCGGATGACGGTGGCGAGGAAGTTGTCTACGACAAGCTCTCCAAGCGTCAGCGCCTGCGCGTCTTCAAGCACGAAGACGGCTCGGAGCGTCCGCTGGCCGACGGCGACCACGTCGAGGTCGGACAGCAGCTCATGGAAGGTGCGGCCGATCCGCACGAGGTGCTCCGCGTCATGGGTCCGCGTCAGGTGCAGGTGCACCTGGTCAACGAGGTCCAGGAGGTGTACCGCAGCCAGGGTGTGTCGATTCACGACAAGCACATCGAGGTCATTGTGCGCCAGATGCTGCGCCGCGTGACGATCATCGACTCGGGCGCAACGGAATTCCTGCCCGGCTCGCTCACCGAGCGTGGCGAGTTCGAGACCGCGAACCGTCGCGTGGTCGCCGAGGGCAACGAGCCCGCGGCCGGCCGTCCGGTGCTGATGGGTATCACCAAGGCATCGCTGGCCACCGACTCGTGGCTGTCGGCGGCGTCCTTCCAGGAGACCACTCGCGTGCTGACGGATGCGGCTATCAACTGCCGCAGCGACAGACTGAATGGTCTGAAGGAGAACGTCATCATCGGTAAGTTGATCCCGGCCGGTACCGGTATCAACCGCTACCGCAACATCTCGGTGCAACCGACCGAAGAGGCGCGGGCTGCCGCGTACACGATCCCGTCGTACGAGGATCAGTACTACAGCCCCGACTTCGGTTCCAACACCGGTGCTGCGGTGCCGCTGGACGACTACGGCTACAGCGACTACCGCTAGTTCAAACGAAGAAGGGCCCTGGGAAACCCCAGGGCCCTTCTTCGTTTCGCGAGCAGGCGCTCGTTCCTAATGAATCGGCCAATTCATTAGGAACAAGCGCCTTTTCGGTTCTCCACATACCGGCGTGTGTCCACAACGGCGAACCGTCCGCTGTCGGAGCCGTACCTCTGCATGCCACCGTGGGCGAGTGGACCTTGCTTCGGTGATCGCGGCTCACGGTGGCGTTGCCACGATCAATCAGCTCCGTGAAGTCGCTGATCGAAACACGATCTTCCGGTACGAGAAGGCGTCGACGGACGTGCTGAATCTCCTATGGAGAGCGAGGCCCGGATGGTGATGATTGACGGTGGAGTGGAGTTACCTGAACTGCAATACGAAGTCCGTGATTTGGATGGCAGGTTATGGCGGCTTGATTTCGCTTGGCCAGAGTCTCGGTTGGCGGCCGAGTACGACAAAGCGTCGAATGGCATGCGGGCCGTGAAGGCATGCTGCGAGACAAACTTCGAACCGCGCGACTGCAGGAGTGCGGCTGGACGATCGGGCTCATCACCATCAACGATGTGCGTCGCGATCCCCTGGGGCTGGTCAGACGGCTCCGTCATCATCTGTCCGTCGCACGCAAGGCGAGGTGAGCGTGCGCCGGGCGGCCTGTTGACGGGACGCGGGCATCACGGCGATAGAGAACGCGAACGACGGACCACTCAACGTGCCGTTGAGAAGAACGGCCGCACCTTAAGTCGCCTCGACCAGCGTTTTGGTGGACATGCGCGTGTTTCTATCCGCGAGCAGGCATGCAGTCCTAAGGATTTGGTCGATAGGGTAGGACTGCATTGCCTGCTGGCGTAAGGAAGCGGGGACATGTCGTGCGGGGCTGTCCTGGGTTTCCTGTGCAATAAGTGTCTACTCGCGGAATGATGTCCGGATGACCGTTGCCAATTCCGAATCCGAGACACCCGACGCCGGATACTCACGTGGCCTGTCGTCTCGCACGGTGCAGATGATCGCGATCGGCGGTGCCATCGGCACGGGCCTCTTCTACGGGTCCGGCGGTGCGATCGAGAAAGCGGGCCCGGCACTCATCCTGGCCTACCTGGTAGCGGGCCTGGCGATCTTCGTGATCATGCGGGCGCTGGGGGAGCTGCTGGTGTACCGCCCGGTGTCGGGCAGCATCTCCGAATACGCCGACGAATTCCTGGGTAGATTCGCCGGATTCGCGAACGGCTGGACGTACTGGGCAGTGTGGACCACCACGTGTATGGCCGAGATCACCGTGGCCGGGGTGTACATCCAGCATTGGTGGAAATTCATTCCGCAATGGGTCACCGCGCTCGCGGTGCTCGTCATCCTGTTTGTCGCGAATCTGATCTCAGTCAAGATTTTCGGCGAGGCGGAGTTCTGGTTCTCGATGATCAAGGTGACGGCGATTGTCGGCATGATCCTCATCGGAATCGCTGTGTTACTTCCGATTTCGGGGATCGGTCCCGACGCGGGGCCAGGCCTTTCGAATCTCTGGAATGACGGCGGCGTCTTTCCTCTTGGTTTCGGTCCGGCACTGCTGACTCTGCAGATCGTGGTGTTTGCCTATGTCGGTGTCGAGCTGGTGGGCGTCACCGCGGGTGAGGCGGAAAACCCCAAGGTGACCTTGCGGAAGGCCATCAACACGTTGCCATTCCGCATCGGGCTCTTCTATATCGGTGCACTCGTGGTGATCTTGTCCATCCAGGGGTGGCGTAACTATCACGCCAAGCAGAGCCCGTTCGTCGCGGTGTTCGAGTACCTTAACATTCCGGCGGCAGCAGGCATCGTCAATTTCATCCTGCTGACGGCCGCCCTGTCCTCGTGTAACTCGGGGATCTACTCCACGGGGCGGATGGTCCGCAGTCTGTCGCAGCGCGGTGATGCCCCGGTCGGCCTGCAGCAGCTGAGCTCCCGCCACGTGCCATGGCTGGCGATCAGTTTCTCGGTGTTGGTGATGGGAATCGGGGTCTTCGTTAACTGGCTCTCGCCCGATAAGGCATTCGCCTACATCACCTCGGTGTCCACCATTGGCATCATCTTTGTGTGGGGATCGATCTTGGTGTCCCACATGGTGTATCGCAAGAGAGTTGCGACGGGGGAGCTGCCGGCGTCGGACTACCGGCTCCCCGGTGCCCCCGTTACGTCGTGGCTGGCGCTGGCATTCTTGGCCATGGTGGTGGTGCTTCTCTTCTTCACCTCCGATGGCCGCACGGCGATCCTGGTTGGTCTCGTATGGTTCGCGTTCGTGGTGATCGGCTACTTCGTGCACCGTGGCGAAACTGTGCAGCGCGAACGGCAAGACGTTTAGGCGCGGTCGGTATCGAGCCTGACCTCGACGGTCGCGCGGTCGCCGGGTGCCTTGCCCAGCTGCGCCTGGATGTCCTTACGCACCCCGAGAAGGTATTTTCCGCCTTGCGGCGCCAACGATCCCGCGTAGCCTCACCGACTCGTCGAACACGGAGAGCGGGAACTCGACGTACGCGCCGGGGCCCTCGGGCTTCTCGATCGTCGCTTCGAAGATGATGGCGCCGGGATCGCGATACTGCACCATGGCGCGAGCGTAGAGGACGCCCCGCACCGACCGTGGTGATGGGGGGCGTCCTACCGCTCAGGAGCGGACCAGCTCGTCGATCTGGTTGATCGCCGACGATGCACCCTCGATGACGCCCATGTCCAGCACCTTCTCCAGTGCTTCGGCAGTCTCATACGTGCTGACGTAGGTCGCCAGGGTACGGCCCTCTTCCTCCACGAATGTGAACACATTCGTCGAAACCGGCATATTGTCCGCCGGATTCAGATTCGCGTCGGAAAAGCCGTCCGTGAACGTGAAGCTGTTCGGTTCGTCGGTCACGGTGATCTCCCACCAGCCGGCGTACCGTTCGCCCTCTGGTCCGGTCATGTAGTAGTTGACGCGGCCGCCCGGCGTGAAGTTGTGGTCGACGAACGTCGCCGGGCAACTCGGTGGGCCCCAGACCTTTTCGAGCTGATGTGGGTCTGCATAGATCTGCCAGATCCGGCTGATCGGTGCCTCGAACTCGGCATGAATGGTGATGGTGCGCGTGTCGATATCGTGAGTAACATTGGTGACAGGCATGTTTCATTCTTTCCCTGGTGGTTTGATCGTCGGTGATTCGAATGCGATGAGCTCATCGATGCGAGCGATCCTGCCGCGCCAGAACTGCTCCAGCTCGGAGAGCATGGCGCCGACCGAGCGAACTGCTTCCACATCGCCGCTAGCCAGCTGCTCACGACCATTGCGCCGCTTGGTCAGCAGCCCGGCCCTTTCCAGCACGGCGACGTGCTTTTGCACTGCGGCGAAGCTCATGTCGTAGTTCGCCGCAAGAGTCGAGACCGAGTGCTCGCCGGCCAGCACTAGCCGCAGGATGTCGCGGCGGGTGCGGTCGGAGAGCGCATGGAACATGGCATCGGCCCTGTCCTCATCCGCCTTGGTCACGGCTTCAATGTACAACCATTTGGTTGTATGTCAATCCCGCGAGACTGACAGTGCCGTGAGGGCATCGCTAGAATGGGCGGATCACGTCGTATCTACTGGTTGCGACGGTATCGATATTGGTATGAGCGCCAAAGGCTTTGACGCTCTCAAGCATTGCCACCACGCGCTGGCCAAGCTGTTGTTGATCCGAGGCGCCGTACCAGACCAGCGGATCGGTGAGGGCCGCGGCTGGGAATTGCTCGAGCACGATGGCCGAGATCGCGGGCGCGTCGAGGGTCACGGCCCGCACCACCAGGTTCTGTTCGTATCCGATCGTCGACTGCAGCTCGAGTGCGTTCTGGGTGTGCACTCCCTGCCACTGCTGGCGCCACTTGTCGAAGGGCATCTCGACGGGTTTGCGCAGCAGTGCGATGTTAGTGAAACCCGTTGATCGCGAATCGCTTTGGGTGTCGGGGGAGGGCAGTGGCACCGACTCGGTAACGAGATATCCGTGCACAGCCGCGGATGCCCCGGCGAGGATTGTCTCGATCTCACGTATCTGTGGGCCGTACGACTGCTGAACCCACACGCTGACCGCCGCGGCGATGGGTGGGTCCAGGGTCACGAGGCGCAGATTCGCCGTGCGTACGGCGTCGTCATGCACGCACACGGTCAGGCCGTGCACACCGGCCGCCTGGAGCTTGTCGGCGATTGCTGTGCGCAGCTGCCCGGCCCACTCGTCGGTGGCGGCATCGGACGGTTGGCGCAGCACGAAGACGACCTTCTCCACGCCTCCCTTTCTAGCGCACGGGGAGCCCGGAAATGTGAGGACGAACAGATCTTGTGCGGTTGTCGTGGAAATGTAACACTGGGTGTATGGCCGATACGCATGTCGTCACCAATCAGGTCCCTCCACTGCGCGACTACAACGCCGCGACCAGTCCTGTGCTGATAGAAGCACTCGTTCGAGAAGGCGGTCAGTGGGGCGTCGATGAGGTTGTTGAGGTCGGCGAGCTCAACGGCACCGACCGCATGCAGCGTGCCGGGGAGCTGGCGAACCGCAACCGTCCGGTGCTGCACACCCACGACCGCTGGGGACATCGCGTTGACGAAATCGAGTTCGACCCGGCCTATCACGAGCTCATGCACGAGGCGATCGCCCATGGGTTGCACGGCGCACCGTGGGCCGACGACCGACCGGGTGCCCATGTCGTGCGCGCGGCGAAGACCGGTGTCTGGACGGCCGATCCGGGCCACATGTGCCCGATATCGATGACCTACGCGGTGATTCCGGCGCTTCGTGCCAACTCCGAACTCGCGGCTATCTACGAACCGCTGTTATCCAGCCGCGTCTATGACCCGGTGTTGGCGGTGCCCGCCAGCAAGGCGGGGCTGACGGCGGGCATGTCGATGACCGAAAAGCAGGGTGGTTCGGATGTGCGCGCGGGTACCACCAGCGCCACGCCGAATGCCGACGGCAGCTACACGCTGGTTGGGCACAAGTGGTTCACCTCGGCGCCGATGTGTGATGTGTTCCTGGTGCTGGCACAGGCGCCCGGCGGCCTGTCGTGTTTCTTCCTGCCGCGGGTGCTGCCCGATGGCACCCGGAACCGGATGCGGTTGCAGCGCTTGAAGGACAAGCTCGGTAACCACTCCAATGCGTCCTCGGAAGTTGAATACGACGACGCCACGGCGTGGCTTGTCGGCGAGGAGGGGAAGGGCGTCAAGACCATCATCGAGATGGTCAACATGACGCGGCTGGACTGCACACTCGGATCGGCCACCAGCATGCGCACGGGTGTCGCGCTGGCCATGCATCACGCTCAGCACCGCAAGGCCTTCGGTGAGTACCTCATTGATCAGCCATTGATGCGCAATGTGCTTGCGGATCTCGCAATCGAGGCCGAGGCCGCCACCATGGTCGCGATGCGGATGGCGGGAGCCACCGACCGTGCCACCCGCGGGGACGAGACTGAGTCCTTGCTGCGTCGTATCGGATTGGCCGCCAGTAAGTATTGGGTGTGTAAGCGCGCCACCCCGCATGCGGGTGAGGCGATGGAATGTCTGGGCGGTAATGGGTACGTCGAGGATTCGGGACTGCCGCGCCTGTACCGCGAGGCTCCGCTGATGGGGATCTGGGAGGGATCGGGCAACGTGAGTGCCCTGGACACGTTGCGGGCCATGGCCACCAAGCCTGAATGCATCGAGGTGCTGTTCAAGGAGCTTGCCCTTGCCCAGGGACAGGACGAGCGACTGGATCGTCATATCAATGGATTGCATTCGCAGCTTAGCGATCTGGATTCTGTCATGTACCGTGCCCGAAAGGTTGCCGAGGACATCTGCCTGGCGCTGCAGGGCGCGCTCCTGGTCCGTCATGGCCATCCGGCGGTTGCGCAGGCGTTCCTGGCGACGCGGCTGGCAGGCAATTGGGGCGGGGCATTCGGTACTCTTCCAACAGGTTTGGATCTTTCGCCGATCCTGGAGCGGGCGACTGTCAAGGCGGGTAACTAGCCGGTGGATGAGCCGCTTGCGCGAAGATTGGAAAGTATGGATACCTTGAAGACGATGACCTACGAGGTCACCGATCGAGTCGCGCGTATCACCTTCAACCGTCCTGAGCAGGGCAACGCCATCATCGCGGAGACGCCGCTGGAGCTGGCGGCACTGGTGGAACGTGCCGACCTGGACCCGCAGGTGCACGTCATCCTGGTATCGGGCCGGGGAGATGGATTCTGCGGCGGCTTCGACCTGAGTGCCTATGCCGAGGCGAATGACGAAGGCTCGGCACAGTATTCGGGCACCGCCCTGGACGGCCGCGTGCAGTTGCGCAACCACCTGCCGAACATCAACTGGGACCCCATGCTCGACTACCAGATGATGAGCCGGTTCACCCGCGGCTTCTCTTCGCTGTTGCATGCCAACAAACCGACAGTCGTGAAGGTGCACGGCTATTGCGTGGCCGGCGGTACCGATATCGCATTGCACGCCGATCAGTTGATCGTCGCCGCCGATGCCAAGATCGGATACCCGCCCACGCGGGTATGGGGCGTGCCCGCCACCGGACTGTGGGCACATAAACTCGGTGACCAACGTGCGAAACGTCTTCTGCTCACCGGAGATTGCCTGTCGGGTAAGCAAGCCTACGACTGGGGTCTGGCGGTCGAGGCGCCCGATCCGGACGAACTGGACGAACGCACCGAGCGGCTGGTCGAGCGGATCGCGGCGATGCCGCTGAATCAGCTGATGATGATCAAGCTGGCCTGCAACTCGGTGCTCATCAATCAGGGGATCGCCAATAGCGCCATGGTCGGCACCGTTTTTGATGGCATCTCCCGGCATACCCCGGAGGCCCACGCGTTCACCGCCGATGCCATTACCAACGGCTATCGGCAGGCAGTCCGGCACCGGGACGAGCCATTTGGCGATTACGGCCGCAAGCCCACCGAACTGTAGTGCTGGAAAATCCGGTCGATCATCACCCGATGACCGCGCGCTCGGTCATCCTGAGCTTGCTTCTGGGGGCGCATCCGGCCGAGCTGTCGGTCCGGGAAATCCGGGCGCTGACCACCTTATTTGGTATCAGTGACACCACGGTGCGGGTGGCACTCACCCGCATGGTCTCCGCCGGGGATCTTGCGAGAACCGAATCGGGGTACCGGCTGGCCGAGCGTCTGCAGGCCCGTCAGCTTCGGCAGGACGAGGCGTGCGACCCGCACCGGGGCTCCTGGGACAGCACCTGGACGCAGCTGGTGATCACCAGTGTGGGCCGGGACGCCCGCGACCGCAACGATCTACGAACCACCCTGCGGCAGAGCCGTTTCGGAGAGCTGCGAGAGGGCGTATGGCTGCGCCCGGAGAATCTGGAGATCGACCTGCCGCCGTCGGTCACCGACCACGTGTGGGTTTTACACACTCGGACCGACCAGCCCGAAGCGTTGGCCGCTCAGCTGTGGGATCTGCCCGGATGGTCGCAGTATGCGACGGCTCTCTTGCGGTGGTGGGATCAGGCGGACGCGATTCCCGCGCGGTTCGTGCTGGCCGCGGCGATGGTGCGGCATCTGCTGGCCGACCCCGTGCTGCCGGACGAACTGTTGCCGACTGACTGGCCCGCCGACGAAATACGTTCCCGTTATCGGGAATTCAAGGATGAGCTGGTGACACTGCGGGATACCGCCGAGATGGAGGAAGTCTCCCTATGAGTGAAAATGTGGAACCGGCCGTTCGGGTGGAGAAGGCGGGAGCGGTGACGACGGTCATTCTCAACCGGCCGAGTGCCCGTAACGCCGTCGACGGTCCGACCGCGGCGGCGCTACTGGCGGCGTTCACCGAATTCGACGCGGATCCCGAGGCGTCGGTGGCGGTGCTGTGGGGTGATAACGGAACATTTTGTGCCGGAGCAGATCTCAAGGCAATGGGCACCGACCGCGGAAACGAACTGCACCCGCATGGTCCCGGCCCGATGGGCCCCTCGCGGCTGCGGCTGTCCAAGCCGGTGATCGCGGCGATATCGGGGCATGCCGTCGCCGGCGGGATTGAGCTCGCGTTGTGGTGTGACCTTCGGGTGGTCGAGGAGGACGCCGTGCTGGGTGTCTTCTGTCGGCGCTGGGGTGTGCCGCTCATCGACGGCGGCACCATCAGGTTGCCGCGGCTGATCGGGCACTCGCGTGCGATGGATCTCATCCTCACCGGACGTCCCGTCAAGGCGAACGAGGCGCTGGATATCGGGCTCGCCAACAGGGTGGTTCCGCGCGGTCGGGCACGTCAGGCGGCCGAAGCGCTGGCCACCGAGATCGCCGCCTTCCCGCAACAATGCGTGCGCGCTGATCGTGATTCGGCCATCACCCAGTGGACGATGACCGAGGAAGCGGCCCTGGACAACGAGTTTGGCAGCATCGAACGCGTAGCGGCCGAAGCGCTGGAAGGCGCCGGCCGGTTCGCCGCGGGCGCAGGTCGCCACGGCGCCGGAGTCTGACACGCCCCAGGCCAGGCGCCGACACACTCGGACATACGGGAGACCGGACGTACTGTGGACACCGTGAATGTGCGGATTGTCCCGGTGTCGGCCCTGGTCATCACCGCCGTGGTGCTGGCCGGATGTTCGTCCCGGCCGTCTTCAACTGGTGACGGCGACGGCGGCAGCGGATCGCCCGACGTCCAGGTGACCACTGTGCCCGAGGTGAACAACGGGCCCGGCAAGGGTTTCAAGCTTGGTGACTGCGGCGGCATGACCGATGCGGAAATCACTGCGGCGGTGGGTGTTCCGGGTCTCAAACGGGACGTGGACAGCCTGCTGGGGTGTCGGTGGTCCACCGGTCCCGGAACGGGGGATACCTCCCTGTCGCTCTACTGGTACCGGGGTAGTTCGGCACAGAAGGAAGCGTCGGTCGCACGAAACCTCGGGCACACGGTGGAATCGGTGACAACCAAGTCCTATCCCGGCTACCGCGTGAGCAATGTTGGGCTGTGCGAGCTATCGGCCGGATCGGGACCAGACTTCCTGCACTGGTCGCTGCAAACGGGGGCCGTCAAGAATGATCCGTGCAAGGCCGTCGATACCCTGATGGACTCACTGTTGGGCAAGGTGGGCAAGCAATGAGAAAGATCGTCGGCTCCCTGGCCGCCGTGGTGCTACTGCTCGCGGGACCGACCGGTTGCGCGCGCACCGTGGACGGCACCGCCGTCGCATCCGATTCGGGTCTGAACTCTCATGAGCGGGGCGAGAACGACAAGCTGGATCCGTACGGATTCGCCAACGGTCAGTGCGGCCCCCTCGATGAGAAGACCATTGTCGAGACCGTCAAGGCTGCCCAGATCTACCAGAATTTCTTTGGCGCACTGTGCTATTGGGTTGCCGCCGATGATGCGGGAAATCTCATCGACCTGTTGTACGCGTACTACGAGGGCGGTGACGTCGAGCGCGATCGCAAGTCGGCTGACGGGATGGGGCAGAAGACCGCCGACATCACGATCAACAGCCGCAAGGGATTCACCAGCAGCGGCCCCGGTTCTGGCTGTGGTGTCACGGTTCCGGCCGGCACCGGTTCGCTGACCTGGTGGGTTCAGTACCGCAAGGGCGGGGACAGCTGTGCCGCCGCTCGCCAACTGGTCGAACAGATCGTGCAGACGGTGCTGTGAGCAGGATCTAGGAAGCCTTCTGGATCGTGTTGTTGCTTCCGTAGTTGTTGACCTTGGGGTCGCCCGATTTGTACGTCAGCTTGTTTCCGTAACCCGTGACGCTCACCTGAGTCTTCAGCTCGTCGAACGTGACGGTGTTCGAGAAGCCCGAGACGGTGACCTTGTCGCAGGCGCCGGTGATGGTGAGCGTGTTGTTGGCACCGGTGATGTTCAGAGCCTTGCCCGCTTCGCAGGCCGCCGTCGTGGTCTGGCCGAAGTATCCGATGACGGTCTCGTCTCCGATGTTTACCTGTGCCGACGTCGGTGTGCTGGCACTAGAAGGGGCGCTGCTGCTACTGCTACTTGGCGGGGGAGTCCAGGTGCCGGGTGTCGGATTACTCGAACCAGGTTTGATGGCGCCGCAGCCGGCCAGCCCGAGAGCGGTGACGGCGATGGCGGCAAGGATCGGGCGAGTGCGGGACATGCCCTCAAGTATCCCGAGATCCGGGTGACGGGATGGGGTCAGCCAGGAATGCGGTCGATGAAATTCATCATGCCCAGCTCGCGCCCGCGGTCGATGACCGCCGGCTCGCCGGACTTGTACAGCACCTTCTGGTTGAAGCCGTAGACGGTGATGTCGTTGACCACGTTGTCGGCGATGATCGTGTTGTACGACCCCTGCACCGAGATTGCGTAGCAGCTGCCCAGGGCGGTGATGACGTTCTGCGATCCGTTCACAAAGACCGTGGAGTCGCTGCAATCGATGGTGGTGACAAGGCCGTACTGGGTGATGTGGGTGTCGCCGTTCTTAGCCAGCCGAATGTTGTCGGCAAGGTCCGAACGGACGGTGTGTGAGCTCGTCAGTGCGGCGATACCAGCGGTCACCAGGACACCGACCAGCATGCGCTGCCCGGCAGAAACTAGAACGTGTGTCATTTCAGCGTCCTGATCACTCGATGAGAATAAGCCACGGCACGCCACGACAGGCTCGATGGGCAGACAAACACAAAGGTGGTGGTGGGGGAGATAGGGTCATAGCAGGCCATCTGCCCAGAAGGCCGTACCCAATAGCCCGAACTAGAACGACTCACCCTCGAAGGCGGCCACACGTGACGACCGAGCCCGCAACCGCGCACCGCAGATCTCCTGCGCGGGCAACACGGCTCAACCGGGACACCGTCGTCAACGCTGCACTGTCCTTTCTTGACCGGGCGGGCTGGGATGCGTTGACCATCAACGCATTGGCCGTCGAGCTCGGCACCAAGGGGCCGTCGCTCTATAACCATGTGGACAGCCTCGATGATCTGCGCCACGAGGTGCGCGATCGGGTGCTCGCCGAGATTGTCGGCATGCTGCACACCGTAAGTTCGGGTCGCTCCAGCGAGGATGCGATCCTGGCGATGGCGGGCGCATACCGCAGTTATGCGCACCACCATCCCGGCAGATATGCCGCATTGACCCGGATGCCGTTCTTGGATGACGTGAATCGCCCGACCATCGACGCACGTGAGCTGGCCAAACCCGCGACCGAAGCCATCGGTGTGTATGGGCTCAATGAAGACACCGCCTTCCACGCCGGTGTCGAGCTGTGGGCGGCGATGCACGGTTTCGTCATGCTGGAGATGACCGGCTTCATGGCAGGGATCGAGATGGATCCCGATATCGCGTTCACGGAGATGGTGCACCGCTTTGCCTCGGGTCTTGCCGAGCGGCGATGAGCGCTGGGCGCGAGGAGCGGAGTGTTCCGATGAGCGTTTGGCGCGCAGAGCGGACGCCTCAGTCGGGCGCGTTGCTCGGGTGTTGGTGAGTCGCCGCCGACCAGCGCTTTGTCCCTGGTAGGCGAGTTTGTCTCACTGTGATCAGCCCTGGTATGGTAGGGCGCTGTGCCTGGCCAATGGCCACCGCTGGTAGCCCCGGCGGGGGTCAAATAAGGCGCCAGGTCAATTCGCATGCCCAGAGGGTGAAGGAGTTTTTCTTCGCGGCCGCGGCGTGTGCGACACGCCCGGCCTCGGGATACCGAATCGGGCGAAAACCGCAGGACAAAGGGCCTTTAGACGGGCTCGCAGTGCTAGAGCCCAGTAGTAGTAGCTAGAGACAGAAAGCCGGTACATGCCAACCATCAACCAGCTGGTCCGTAAGGGTCGCCGGGACAAGATCGCCAAGGTGAAGACTGCGGCCCTGAAGGGCAGCCCGCAGCGCCGTGGCGTGTGCACCCGCGTCTACACCACCACCCCGAAGAAGCCGAACTCGGCGCTGCGGAAGGTGGCCCGTGTGCGGCTGACCAGCGCGGTGGAGGTCACCGCTTACATCCCGGGTGAGGGTCACAACCTGCAGGAGCACTCGATGGTGCTCGTGCGCGGTGGTCGTGTGAAGGACCTCCCCGGTGTGCGCTACAAGATCATCCGCGGCTCGCTGGATACCCAGGGAGTCAAGAACCGCAAGCAGGCTCGCAGCCGCTATGGCGCCAAGAAGGAGAAGAGCTAATGCCACGCAAGGGACCCGCGCCGTCGCGCCCCCTGGTTAACGACCCGGTTTACAGCTCCCAGCTGGTGACCCAGCTGGTCAACAAGGTGCTGCTCGATGGCAAGAAGTCCATCGCCGAGCGCATCGTGTACGGCGCCCTGGAGCAGGCTCGCGACAAGACCGGCACCGATCCGGTCGTGACGCTCAAGCGTGCGATGGACAACGTCAAGCCCGCCCTTGAGGTGCGTAGCCGCCGTGTCGGTGGCGCCACCTACCAGGTGCCGGTCGAGGTTCGCCCCGATCGCTCCACCACCCTGGCCCTGCGCTGGTTGGTCAGCTTCTCGCGGGCTCGTCGGGAAAAGACCATGATTGAGCGGTTGGCGAACGAGATCCTGGACGCCAGCAATGGCTTGGGTGCTTCGGTGAAGCGCCGCGAGGATGTTCACAAGATGGCCGAGGCCAACCGGGCGTTCGCGCACTACCGCTGGTGATCTTGACGGGCCTCACCTCATAGCGAGGCCCGCCCAGCGCGTCCAGCGCACCCTTCCTAAATTCGAAGCGAAAGAGCGGAAACTTCTGTGGCACAGGAAGTGCTGACCGACCTGAACAAGGTCCGCAACTTCGGCATCATGGCGCATATCGATGCCGGCAAGACCACCACGACCGAACGCATCCTCTTCTACACCGGTATCACCTACAAGATCGGTGAAGTCCACGATGGCGCAGCCACCATGGACTGGATGGAGCAGGAGCAGGAGCGCGGCATCACCATCACGTCCGCCGCGACGACCGCGTACTGGAAAGAAAACCAGCTCAACATCATCGACACCCCGGGACACGTCGACTTCACCGTCGAGGTGGAGCGCAACCTGCGTGTGCTCGACGGTGCCGTTGCCGTTTTCGATGGCAAAGAGGGTGTGGAGCCGCAGTCCGAGCAGGTGTGGCGGCAGGCCGACCGCTACGACGTGCCGCGTATCTGTTTCGTCAACAAGATGGACAAGCTGGGCGCCGACTTCTATTACACGGTGAAGACCATCGAGGATCGCCTCGGTGCGCGCGCGCTGCCCATTCAGCTGCCGATCGGTGCCGAGAACGACTTCGAGGGCATCATCGACCTGGTCGAGATGAACGCCAAGGTGTGGCGTGGCGAGACCAAGATGGGCGAGCAGTATGAGGTTGTGGAGATCCCCGCGGATCTGGCCGAGAAGGCAGCCGAGTACCGCGCTGCTCTGCTCGAAGCCGTCGCCGAAACCGATGAGGCGCTGCTCGAGAAGTACTTTGGTGGCGAAGAGCTGACCATTGACGAGATCAAGGGTGCGATCCGCAAGCTCGTGATCACGTCCGAGGCCTACCCGGTGCTGTGCGGTAGCGCGTTCAAGAACAAGGGTGTACAGCCCATGCTGGACGCCGTCATCGACTACCTGCCGTCCCCGCTGGACGTGGGTGCCACCACCGGCCACGTGCCCGGCAAAGAGGACGAGCTCATCACGCGTGAGCCCAACGCCGACGAGCCGTTCAGCGCGTTGGCGTTCAAGGTGGCCACCCACCCGTTCTTCGGCAAGCTGATCTACATCCGCGTGTACTCGGGCAAGGTCGATTCCGGCACCCAGGTGATCAACTCCACCAAGGGTAAGAAGGAGCGTCTGGGCAAGTTGTTCCAGATGCACTCCAATAAGGAGAACCCGGTCGAGTCCGCGTCCGCAGGCCACATCTATGCCGCGATCGGTCTCAAGGACACCACCACTGGTGACACCCTGTGCGACCCGAGCAACCAGATCGTGCTGGAGTCCATGACCTTCCCGGATCCGGTGATCCAGGTGGCCATCGAGCCCAAGACCAAGAGCGACCAGGAAAAGCTGGGCACCGCGATCCAGAAGCTTGCCGAGGAAGACCCCACCTTCAAGGTGAAGCAGGACGACGAGACCGGCCAGACCATCATCGGTGGCATGGGCGAGCTGCACCTGGACATCCTGGTAGACCGCATGCGTCGCGAATTCAAGGTCGAGGCGAATGTCGGCAAGCCGCAGGTGGCATACCGCGAGACCATCCGTCGCGCGGTGGAGAAGGTCGAGTTCACCCACAAGAAGCAGACGGGTGGCTCGGGCCAGTTCGCAAAGGTGATTATCTCCGTCGAACCGCTGGTGGATGCCGAGGACGGTGCCACCTACGAGTTCGCGAATAAGGTCACCGGTGGCCGCGTTCCGCGCGAGTACATCCCGTCGGTGGATGCCGGTGCGCAGGACGCCATGCAGTACGGCATCCTGGCCGGCTACCCGCTGGTGAACGTCAAGGTCACGCTGCTCGACGGCGCGTACCACGACGTTGACTCGTCGGAAATGGCCTTCAAGATCGCGGGTTCCCAGGCATTCAAAAAGGCTGCCGGGCAAGCACAGCCGGTCATCCTGGAGCCCATCATGGCTGTCGAGGTCACCACACCCGAGGACTACATGGGTGACGTGATCGGCGACCTGAACTCCCGCCGTGGCCAGATCCAGGCTATGGAGGAGCGTAGCGGTGCACGCGTCGTCAAGGCGCAGGTTCCGTTGTCGGAGATGTTCGGCTACGTCGGCGACCTTCGGTCGAAGACTCAGGGCCGGGCCAACTACTCCATGGTGTTTGATTCGTACGCCGAAGTTCCGGCGAACGTGTCGAAGGAGATCATCGCGAAGGCAACGGGCGAATAGTCCGCCGGAGCACCGCGCCCCTGGCGCAAAACTGTAAGTAATAACAACAAGAGTCCAGGAGGACACAAGTGGCGAAGGCGAAGTTCGAGCGGACGAAGCCGCACGTCAACATCGGGACCATCGGTCACGTTGACCACGGCAAGACCACTCTCACTGCAGCTATCACGAAGGTGCTGCACGACAAGTATCCCGATTTGAACGAGGCGTCGGCCTTCGACCAGATCGACAACGCTCCCGAAGAGAAGGCTCGTGGTATCACGATCAACATCTCGCACGTGGAGTACCAGACCGAGAAGCGTCACTACGCGCACGTCGACGCCCCCGGTCACGCTGACTACATCAAGAACATGATCACCGGTGCCGCCCAGATGGATGGCGCGATCCTGGTGGTTGCCGCGACCGACGGCCCCATGCCGCAGACTCGCGAGCACGTGCTGCTCGCCCGTCAGGTGGGTGTGCCTTACATCCTCGTCGCGCTGAACAAGTCCGACATGGTTGATGACGAGGAGCTCCTCGAGCTCGTCGAGCTGGAGGTCCGGGAACTGCTGAGCAGCCAGGACTTCGACGGCGACAACGCTCCCGTGGTGCGTGTCTCGGCGCTCAAGGCGCTCGAGGGCGACGCCGAGTGGGGCAAGACCGTTGCTGATCTGATGGACGCGGTTGACGAGTCGATCCCGGATCCGATCCGTGAGACCGACAAGCCGTTCCTGATGCCCGTCGAGGATGTGTTCACCATCACCGGTCGTGGCACCGTGGTGACTGGTCGCGTCGAACGTGGCGTGATCAACGTGAATGAGGACGTCGAGATCGTCGGCATCAAGGACACCGTCACCAAGACGACCGTCACCGGTGTCGAGATGTTCCGCAAGTTGCTCGATCAGGGTCAGGCCGGTGACAACGTCGGTCTGCTGGTCCGTGGTGTGAAGCGTGAGGATGTCGAGCGTGGCCAGGTTGTGGTCAAGCCCGGCACCACCACCCCGCACACCGAGTTCGAGGGCAGCGTCTACATCCTGTCCAAGGACGAGGGCGGCCGTCACACGCCGTTCTTCAACAACTACCGCCCGCAGTTCTACTTCCGTACCACGGACGTGACCGGTGTGGTGACACTGCCCGAGGGCACCGAGATGGTTATGCCCGGTGACAACACCGACATCTCCGTCAAGCTGATCCAGCCGGTGGCCATGGACGAGGGCCTGCGTTTCGCGATCCGTGAAGGTGGCCGTACCGTCGGCGCCGGTCGCGTGACCAAGATCCTCAAGTGATCTAAAGAACGCCAAGGAAACGGCGCTCACCCTTTCGGGGTGGGCGCCGTTTTCGTTGTGCGCCAACGTCGAATTCAGCGTGCGAACGCGTGCCCGGAGGTGTTGTTGTCGTGCATGGTGTATGTCGAGGCCACCTTGCCGCGCTTCTCGATGAACTCGGACAAAAGGTTTTGCACCGCACTGGGATTGGGGTTGAAGGAGTCCAACTGCCGACGCACCAGGCCGATGCCGGGCAGTCGGTCCATCGCGGCGCTCGCTTGCGCATTGACTGCGGCCGCTCTGCTGAACAGCCAGCCCGACAAACGATGATTGACGCCTTCAAAGGTTGTGTCCCGGAAGAACTCGTCCATTGCCGCCGGTCCCATCAGCATGGAGCCGGGGCCGGCGATCACCTCCGCGAAGAGGCGCCGGACCGGGCCCGTGCGTGCGCCCGACATGCCCGTGGCCAACGCCTCGACCAGCTCGACGCGCCAGCGCGAGGCATCACCGGAGCGTGCCAGTAGGTAATCGAGATTGCGCATGGCATCGATGCCGGTGCGCGGCAGCAGGTCTTCGGTGACACCGAACATCAGTGCCCACCGCAGCAGATAGTGCCACACGTCATCGATTTCCCTTAGCGTGCAAGACCTTCCGAGCCGGTAGTCGACAAGGAGCGCCCCCAGCATCGCCTCGATGAACCCGCACATGGATGCGTTCGAGATGGGTGCGCCGTACCGGGCGTAGTTGTCCTCGCCCCAGGCGCTGCGCAGGCCCCGCCGGGCCAGAGAGTGCACCAGCCGCACCCGCATGGTCAGTTTGATCTGCTCCGAGCCGGGTACCAGGCCGTCACGGTCGAAGATCATCGAGAAGAACCGGTTGGTCTCGGCCAGCCGTTGGGCACTCTGATAGCGGAACCGGCCGGTGGCTCCGGTCGCTGCCGACACATCTGAGTTCATGACGGTATCGAAGACTGCAAAGGTCGTCATGACGGCGGTGGTCGCGGTGGTTACCTGCCGTGCGCGCAGCCGTCCTCGCTCGGCCTTTTCCGGGTCCCACCACTGTGGCACTTGGTAGGCATCCGCGAACAGTGCGCGTAGTGCCTCGGGAGGATTGTCCAGGCTATCGACGCCGTGCTCGACGGCCTGTTCGAACAGGGCGCGCGCCTCGGCGGAGCCGAGTTCGTGAAACAGCTCCACCACAGCGTCCATCGGCTCGTCGCCCTGCCACATGTGGTCATCGAACATCCGGGTTGCCGGGGTGGGGGTTACCTCGTCCTCGACATCGAACCAGGGATCGAACAGGTAGTGCCGGCAGTGGCGCCAGATCCAGCCGAATTCGTTCTTGCCCTTGGGAATTGGACGTAGGTCCATTCCCTGGCGGAAGTAGTAATCAAACGGGTGGGGTTGGCCTGACTGCGGTTTGTCGACCACGGTGAGCTTGGACATCCGAGCGCCTCCTGCGATTTGACGTCGACATCATTGACAACGTGCATTGTCAATATTAGGCCGCCTGGTCGGGGCTCACAAGTGGTGAGTTGTCGAACTACCGGGCAAAGGCGCGCCCGGCGGTGTTGTTGTCGTGCATGGTGTAGGTCGAGGTGACCTTGTTGAGCCTCTCGAGGAGGCCAAAGGCCGGGTTCATCACCGTGCTCGGATTGGGCAGCAGGGTGCCGTAGACGATCCTGCGTGCCATGTGCGTGCCCGGGACTCGATCGCGGATCGCGGCCATTCTGGCGCTGACCGACATCGCGGCGTGCAGGGCCATGCCGGGGATTTGGCGGGGGAGCCGCTCATAGCTGGTGCCGCGGACGAATTCGTCCATCGCCTTGGGGCCCATCAGGACCCAGCCTGGCGCGCCGATGCCGGCGATGAACATCGCGTCGCTGAGCAGCCTCCGGAAACGTGCTATGGGTAGGGGAGCGATGACGGCCGAGGGCAGCGCCGAGAGGACTTCGACGAGTTCGACCCGCCAGCGCGAGGCATCGCCGGAGCGTGCCAGCAGATAGTCGAGATTGCGCATGGCCTCGGCCCCGGTCTTGGGGCACATCTCCTCGGTGATGCCGAAGAGCAACGCCCATCGCGTCATGTAATGCCACGCGTCATCGAGTTCATCGAGGGTGCATGGTCGGCCGAACCGATGCTCGATGAGCATCTGTCCCAGTGATTCGGCCTCGATGAATCCGCACATTGACGAGTTGGAGATGGGCACGCCGAAACTGGCGAAGTTATCCGGCCCCCACGCGGAGCGAAGGCCCTTGCGGGCCAAGGAATGTACGAGACGCACGCGCAGTGTCATCTGTATCTGCCATGACCCGGGACGCATGGCATCGCGGTCACGCAGCGCCGCGAAGAAGCGTGCGGTCTCAAGGAGGCGTTGTTGGCCCTGGTCGCGGAACCTGCCGGAGGCGCCGGTGGTGGCCGATACGTCCGAGTTCATCACGGTGTCGAAGACTCCGAACGATGTCATCAGGAGCGCCGTGGGTGCGGCCATCTGATTGAGGCGGACCCGGCCACGCTCCGCCTTGACCGGGTCCCACCATTCCGGGATCCGGTAGGCATCCTCCAAGAGTGCGCGCAGCTCTTCCGGCGGATCGTCCAGGGAGTCGATGCCCTGGGTGATGGCCTGTTCGAAGAGGGGCCGTGCCTGTGTGGATCCCAGCCGCTCGAACATGGCCACCACGGCGTCCATCAGCTCGTCGCCCTGCCACATGTGATCATCGAAAATGCGCGTCAGTGAGGTCGGCGTGACGTGGTCCTCGACATCGAACCAGTTGTCGAACAGGACGTGGCGGCAGTGGCGCCAGATCCAGCCGAATTCGTTCTTGCCCTCGGGGATTGGGCGTAAGTCCATTCCGGGGCGGTGGTAGTAGTCGTACGGGTGGGGTTCGCCGGGTAGCGGTTGGTCGACCATGGTGAGCTTGGGCATGCGAGTGCCTCCTGTCGGCAATGTCGGCATCGTTGACAACATTCATTGCCAATATAAGGCGGCCGCCCGCGTTTGTCACGCAGCGGGGTCGATGCGGCCCTTCTGGACTAGGCTGCCGCCTTCTCGGTGTGCTTGGCCGACGATGATTCCTTGGAAGCCGAGGACTCCTTCGATGAATTCGAATGAGCCTCGGATCCCGAGGAAGGCTTGCTCTCGCCGGGGGAGGACTTGTTCTCCCGAGCTGTCGACGCCGATGTACCGGACTTCTCCGATGGGGAACCTGCGATGGTCGACGACGGCGTTGTCTTGTCGGACTGCTTGATACCGGTGATATTGCTTGAGGGCGTCGTCTTTTCCGTCGGCGAAGCTGCGTCAGCCTTGTCCGCGCTGCGTGTGGAGCCGGTGGCGGAGGCAGGCTCGGACTTTGACGTCGGCGCATCTCCGCGATCAGTCTGAGTGCTCGGAGTCGCCGTGGCGGGTTTCGGTGAAGTCAGTGTCTTGGTCTTTGGGGAAGTCATTGAGACCCGGACGGGTGCCACCGCAGTCACCTTGTCGGTCTTGTCAGTCCCACCATCTGCCGGCTTGGCCACGGTCGAACTTTCCGTAGACTCTGTGCTGGAACGCTTTCCGTTGGTGGCGTCGTCTGTTGTCGTCGCCGCGGAGACCTGGTTGCCGATCTCCTTGGGATCGGCCACTGGCTTATTACCGCTTGTGCTCGCGTTGTCGTTCAGGGTTGCTGTCGGCGTCGACGGCTTCGAGCTGGGGGCCGCGGGGACGGCTTGGTGCGGTCTCGGTCTTCTCGCCGGCGGGTAGCGTCCTTGTGTCATCCGGGGCAGCGGGCGACTGCTTATCAAGCATCGAAGTCTCCGGAGAAACGATCGGTTTAGGCAATGTCGGTGTGTACTTCCCGGTTTTGAGGATCTCCAGGCTCTGCGCGATTGCCGCGGGCAGCTTGCTTAGCGCCTCGGTGACCTTGCCGAGAGGTGTGAAGAGCTGAAGTTGTTGCGCCTTACTGGGATCGGCTGTGCAGTCATAGCCCATCTCGACGAATACCCTGAGTACGGGTTCGAGGAAGTCGACAAAGCGCTGTGCGCCAATCAAGGAGAGCGGAATGCGAAATGGCGCCAGCAGCGGCAGAGTCTTGGGGAACGTGACGTACGTGGTGTTGCCAACCGTGGTTTCCACACGATTCGGATCGTTGGGATCCCCGACGAAGTAGCCCGGCAACCCGTGCTGGATTGCCATGCCCACCAGTGCATTCGCAATAGCCAGCGGATTGGCATACTTCGGGAAGTCGGCGAACCCGTCATACTGATTTGCGTAATCGGTTGTCTTGAAAGGACTGTCGGCAGGCCCGGGGCGTCCGAACGGGATGCCCAGAATCGCGGACAATGGTGAGAGGAAAGCGAACCTGGTCAGCAGGCCCCCGTCTGGGCGGTAGGGATTTCCGAGCATCTTGAACTCGGGGTTGGGTAGGTTCTGCTCGCCGTTGGCGAGCCTTCGAGCCAACTCCGCCCTGACGCGTTCGGCAACCATGGTGCCCTGCGAAATGCTGACGATGGTGAGCTTTTCGCCGGTGGGAATTGTAGGGCCTTCAGCATGTTTTCTGTGCCGGTCTTCTCGGATTCGGCGAGGGACTGACCTTGGCCCCGGAATAGCGCATCGACGAATGGGATCACCGCTGGGTATGCGACCACCTTGAATGTGTCGCCGTCCGGAATGACGGAATGGGCGGGTGGTTTGTAACCGAGGTTCGGGAGGACACCGACCACCTGCAGCAGTGTGATGGCTGCTTCGGCCAATCCTTCGGAGGTGGAAGGGTAGCCAAAATTGTAGGGAAGGGTGCGGCCCTCACCGTCGCCCGAGCCGCCGAGGCCCAGAGTGATTCCGGTCAGATCGACATCGGTGCTCATTCTTCTGAGCTGTTGAGTCACGGAGGTTGTTCCGCCGTGTAGAAGCCCGGTGAAAACCAGCGTGGCCGCTATGGGTATTGCCGTGATTCTGAGCGCCAACAGCTGATAGATCCGCCCCGACATTGCCGACCCCGTTCGTACGTCTCCCCGAAATCTCTGGCTGGTGGTGCCAGTAGAGGGGCTAGAGGCTACTCCCGGGCGGTGGGTGCTATGGCAGGAAGGGGTGCCGCCCAGTCGTGCTACGTCGGTTTTTGATGATCAGCGCGGGCGAGTGGAGGATTATGATCCCCATGAACGTGGTCGCACGCTTCCTCAAAATCCTGGCCTTCTCGCTGCTGTGCGGGATCGTCGGGCCAATTTTCATCGTGATGTATTACGTGATCGACGAACCCGCGACGAAGTGGATGTTGTACAGCGGTGTCGGCATCACCATCGGGATCGTGGTTTTGGCATTCGTGTTGACGTTGCTGTTCACCAGGAACGACGAAGCCCGCAAGCTATTGGAGGCCAACGGAATTCTCGCGCTCGCCGACGTGGTGGCGGCAAATGAGACCGGGATGACCGTCAACGACCAGCCGGTCATCAAGCTGACCCTGCAGGTGCATGGCGACGGGATAAGCCCATTCCGCGCCGAGACGCGGGCCCGGGTATCGGTACTTCAGGTGCCGACCCTCTCGCGCGGCAAACTGGTCGTGCTCGTCGTTCCCGGCACCGAGCAATTCCAGATCGACTGGCAGCGCAGCGCTTTACTGAATGGGCAGGTGCCGGCCAAGTTCAGCAGTTCTTCCCAGGGGCGCGAGTACGACCTCACCGGGCAGGCCGGCCCGCTCTTCGAGATCATGAAGGTGCTCAGGGCCAACGGTATCGGCACCGACGGTGTGGTGGACATTCGCTCGAATCCGGTTGTCCGTCAACAGATTGATGCGATTCTGCGCAAGACGGACGGGTCGGCACAGGCGGCCAGCGCCGAGGCCGGTTCCGCTGGATCAGTGGCCGACCGGCTTGCGGAGCTCGACCGGCTCAAGCTGGCGTCACTGGTATCGGAGACTGAGTACAACGACAAGCGTGCGGAGATCCTCCGCGACCTCTAGCTCGACCGTGTGGGTTCCTCGATGAGATCGGTGGCGGGGCACGGTTGAACGGCCGATGTAGGGCTGGCGCCTGCTCGATCGTCTTGGGCGGCGTTCTGCCCGCTGAGCGGTCCTCAATCTGGAACACGTTCTAGAAATGCTGCTAGCCTGGTTTCGATTGCAAAGGAGCAAAACACATGACGGATCAGCCGGCCCATCAGACCTTGTCCGGAAAAGTGGCCTTCGTAACCGGTGCGGCCCGTGGGCAGGGACGTCAGCACGCCGTGCGACTGGCCCAGGCCGGCGCGGACATCGTTGCGATCGACGCCTGTGCCCCTGTGTCGGACTACGCGGGATACGAGGCCGCGACACCCGAAGACCTCAAGGAAACCGTCAGGCTCGTTGAGGCGGCCGGGCGCAAGATACTCGCCGAGCAGGCCGATGTCCGCAATGGTGCCGCGCTACAGAGCGTGGTCGAGGAGGCGGTCGCGCAGTTCGGGCGCATCGATATCCTCGTCGCCAACGCGGGAGTGCTCAGCTGGGGCCGGCTGTGGGAGATGGCTGATCAGCAATGGGAAGACATCATCGACACCAACCTGACCGGTACCTGGAAGACCGTGAAAGCCGTTGTGCCGACAATGATCGAGGCCGGCAACGGCGGCTCGATCGTGATCGTGAGCTCGGTGTCCGGTCTCAAGGGGACCCCGGGTAACGGCGCCTATGTTGCGTCAAAATTCGGCCTCACCGGCCTCACGAAGTCGTTGACGATCGAGCTCGCCGAGTACGGCATTCGGGTCAACTCGATCCATCCGTACGGGGTGACCACGCCGATGATCACCGGCGACGCCATGATGAAGATTCTCGCCGATCACCCCAACTATCTGCCCAGTATTGCGCCAATGCCGTTGTCGCCCACGAAGATGCTCGAACCCGACGAAATCTCCGATGTGGTGTTGTGGTTGGCCAGTGATGCGTCGGGCACCTTGGCCGGCGCGCAGGTGCCGGTGGACAAGGGGCACCTTACGTACTGAACCGCCTGGGCTAGCCCGGCATCACCACGACGGGGACCGGGCTGTGCCTGACGATCTTCGTTGCGCGGGAACCGAGGAAGACACGGGCCACGGTGCTGTGTGGGCGGCTGCCGAGAACTAGCAGCTCGCCATCGACCCACTCGGCATTGTCCAATGTGTCATCCCAGCTATCGCCCGTCACGACCTTCAATTCCACATTGGATGCGACGATGTCGTTGTGGCGCAGGCCCTCCAGTGCCTCCTCCGACTGGGTGACCCAACTAGCGAGTACCGCGTCCTCGGCCTCGGGTCCCACCCCGGCCGTGAGCATCGTGCGGCCACGGACGGCGAAGGTGACCACGCGCAACGGCGCGTGTAGTCGCTTTGTCAATCGAACCGCTTGTTGCACAACGTCAACTGCGTCCTCGGTGCCCGGGTACCCACAGGTGACACGGCTGACGGTGCCGGCCTTCGAGCCGCGATAGCCGCGGGGACTGATGGCTAGCGGGACGGGGGAGGAGTGCAACAGCCGGTCACCGGTCGAGCCGAGAACCACTTGTCCAAGCCTGCCCTCTGATGCCGATCCGACGACCAGCACGTCCGCGTCGGACGCTTCGACGGCCTCGAGGAGGCCGCCGGACACCGACCGGTGCGCCACGTTGTGGAATGTGACATCGATTCCGGCAGCGATCTTTTCAAGGTATGCGGCGGCCTCGGACTTCGAATCTTCGGAGAGCTTCTGTGCCCATTGGGCGTATTCGGCGTCGATTTTGGCCTTCGACAGTGTGGTCCACGGCTTCGGAACCACGGTGGTGACGGTCAGCGAGGTCTCCAAGACGCGGGCGGACTCGACGGCCAGGTGCAGGGCGCCCTTGCCGCCCTTGCCCGAGAGATATCCGACGACGACGGTCATACCGGTTCCTTCTCAGGCAATTCGGCTGGGTCGCTGGGTGAGTCGTTGAGGGCGCTGTGGTGGCGCCCCCACACGAGGTAGAACACCAGCACCACGGCTACCCAGGATCCGAAGGCGATCCAGGTGACCCAGGGCAGGCTGAACAGGATGTAACCACAGGCAATGACCGAGAGGACCGGTGTCACGGGGTGTCCGGGAACACGAAAGGCGCGCGGCAGTTCTGGTTCTCGTACCCGCAGGATGATGACCCCAATCGATACCACGATGAACGCCGTGAGCGTGCCGATCGACACCATGTTGGCGAGGCTGTCCAGCGGTACGAACGCGGCCATCAGGCCCACCACGACGGCAACGATGATCGTGTTGTTGACCGGCGTGAGCGTGCGGGGATTGACCTGTGCAAAGACCGAGGGCAGCAGGCCGTCGCGGCCGATGGCGAACAGAATGCGGGTCTGGCCATACATCGAGACCAGGGTGATCGAGAAGATCGAAATGACCGCGCCCACCGCGAGGAATGTACTGGCAGAGGTATTTCCGGTGACCTTATCCAGAATCAAGGCCAGGCCGGCGGACTGTCCCTCGAACTCCCGCCACGGCTGCGCGCCCAATGCGGCAAGGGCCACCACGAGGTAGAAGGCGGTGACGATAAGCAGTGCGGCGATGAGCGCACGCGGCATGGTCCGCTGCGGGTCCTTCACTTCCTCGCCCGCGGTGGACACGGTGTCCAACCCGACATACGTGAAGAAGATCGTGCCGGCCGCGGCGCCGACGCCGCTGACGCCGAACGGCGCGAAGTCGGAGAAGTTGCCTGCCTGAAAGGCGGTGAACGCGATCACCGCGAATACGGTTAGGACAGCGAGTTTGAGCAGCACCATGATCGAGTTCACCAATGCAGACTCGCCCGTACCGCGGATGAGAAGGATTGCACACATGACGATCAGAACCACCGCCGGCAGGTTGAGCCAGGCATGCGGCGCCCCCGGATCGGCGCTGTCCCAGGGGGCGGCGCTGATCGCGTGCGGCAGATGAGATCCGAAGACGTTGACCAGAAGCTTGTCGAGGTACTGGCTCCAGCCCACCGCCACGGCGGCCGCTGACACGCCGTACTCCAGCAGCAGACACGCGGCCACTACCATCGCCGCCAGTTCGCCCAAGGTGGTGTACGCGTAGGAGAAAGAGGAACCCGATACCGGTACCGCGGAGGATAACTCGGCATAACAGAGCGCGGCCAGTCCCGCGGCGAGACCCGCGACCAGGAACGAGGCCATCACCGCAGGGCCCGCCTTGGGCACCGACTCGGCCAAGATGAAGAAGATGCCGGTGCCCACTGTCGCGCCCACGCCGATCATCGTGAGCTGGAACGTCCCCATCGACGGCCGCAGGTGCCCACCGGCGCCGTGTGCGGTGGGTGCGCCCGTGGTGGGACGGCGCCGCAGCAGCTGCTGGGCAAGACTGGGTGATGAGGGTGCCATAGGTGCCTCCTGTGGCCGGGGCGAAACCTACCGGAAGCTGGCCAGCGCGTCAGCGAACTGGTCTATTGCCCAATCAATTTCGCCCTCGGTGATGACAAGGGGTGGAGCGAACCGGAGAGTTGCGCCATGCGTGTCCTTCACTAAGACGCCAAACTCTGCCATGCGCAGACTGATTTGTCTTCCGGTTGCCAGTTTCGGATCGATGTCGACCCCGGCCCACAACCCCAGCGAACGCACTTCAGTGACACCATGGCCGATCAGGGCGTCGAGACGGGCTCGCAGGTGTTGTCCGAGAACAGTTGCCCGGCGCTGGAATTCACCGCGTTCCAGGATTGCCACCACGGTCGATCCGATGGCCGCGGCCAACGGATTGCCGCCGAAAGTTGAGCCGTGTTCACCGGGATGTAACACGCCGAGCACGCCGGTATCGGCCACCACCGCCGACACGGGAACCACGCCGCCGCCGAGCGCCTTGCCCAGTAGATAGATATCGGGGACCACGTTCCAGTGGTCGCAGGCAAACACTCGGCCGGTGCGCGCCAGCCCAGCCTGGATCTCGTCGGCGATGAACAAAACATTGTTCTCGGTGCACATTGCGCGGACGGCGGGCAGGTAGTCGTCGGGTGGGATGACGATGCCGGCCTCGCCCTGGATGGGTTCGAGGAGAACGGCGACTGTGTTGCCGTCGATCGCTCGCCGCAGGGCGGCGGCATCACCGAACGGGACGACGCGAAACCCCGGGGTGAACGGCCCGAACCCGCCGCGCGCCGTCTGGTCGGAGGAGAAGCTCACAATACTGATGGTTCGGCCATGAAAGTTGTTGTGTGCCACCACGATATTGGCCCGACCTGCAGGCACTCCCTTGACATCGGTGCCCCATTTGCGGGCGACCTTGATACCGCTCTCCACGGCCTCGGCCCCGGTGTTCATCGGCAGCACCATGCCCTTGCCGCAGAGTCGGGCCAGATCGCGACAGAACGTTCCGAGGCGGTCCGAGTGGAAGGCCCGGCTCACCAGCGTCACCGTGTCGAGCTGTGCGTGTGCTGTCGTGAGGATTTCGGGGTTTCCGTGACCGAAGTTCACCGCCGAGTAGGCAGCCAGGCAGTCCAGGTAGCGTCTGCCATCCACATCTTCGATCCATGCGCCCTCACCACGATGGGCGACGACGGGTAGCGGCGCGTAGTTGTGCGCGCCGTATTGCTCGGCCAACTCGATATATTGAGAACTCTTGTATGAATCGGGAGACATGCCGGGAGCCTGTTCGGACCGTGCGTGATGCTCTTCGCCCAAGTGGCTCATCGCAGTCACGAGTGCAACTCCAGTGTGCAGCATTTCACCGATCCGCCGCCCTTGAGCAGTTCGGAAAGATCGATGCCGATCGGTTCGAACCCGGCATCACGGAGTTGTTGGGCGAATCCGGCCGCCGCGGCGGGCAGCATGACGTGGCGACCGTCGGAGACCGCGTTCATACCGAGGACGTAGGCGTCGACGGAACTGGCGATGATGGCGTTGGGGTACATGGACCGCAGACGGGCCTGGGATGCCTCGCTGAACGCCGGTGGGTAGTACGCAACGGTCTGTGGATCCAGCACTGCCAGTGCCGTGTCCAGGTGATAGAACCTCGGATCGACGAGCTCTAGCGTCACCACCGGAATATCGAGCATTGTCGCGATCTCGGCGTGCGACCCACTGTCGGTGCGGAAGCCCGTGCCCGCCAACATGATATCGCCTGCCAGCAGGAAGTCGCCCTGCCCCTCGTTGGTGTACTGCGAGTGCATCGGGCGCAGTTCATGCTGACGCATCCATTCGGCGTGTGCGTCGGACTCGCCGGCGCGCTCGGCGTGTGTGAACCGTGCTACAACGGCTTTGCCGCGCAATACGATTCCGCCGTTTGCGGCGTAGACCATGTCCGGTAGGCCGGCGACGGGGGACAGGATGTCTACTGTGTGCCCCAGTCGTTCGTAGGTGGCGCGCAACGCATCCCATTGTGCGGTGGCGAGTGCCGGGTCGACCGGATTGGATACGTCCATCCAGGGGTTGATCGCGTATTCGACGGTGTAGTACGTCGGCGGCACCATCACGTAGTGGCGCGTCGTCGGCGTTCTGTCCGATTGTTCAATCGGCGAGTCGGCCGGGTGTCCATGCTCGTGTACAACGGTCATGTGCTGAGCGTATGAGAGCCGATTCCTGCAATCAATCTTTATCCATTGTGTAACCGAGTGCGATTCATTGCGTCTAGACGTGCGATTTGGCAGTCTATTGCGAGGGCGGTGGGAACGGCTGGAGGAGGAAGGTTCATGGCGGAGCTGGACGCCACCGATGAGCGGATCGTGACCCTGCTGATGCGCAATGCCCGGGCGACTTTCGCCGAGATCGGTGAGGAGGTCAATCTTTCGGCGCCCGCGGTCAAGCGTCGAGTTGATCGGTTGGTCTCGACGGGGGTCATCAAGGGCTTCACCACCGTGGTCGATCGCGCTGCCGTCGGCTGGAACACCGAGGCGTACGTCCAGATCTACTGTCAGGGCACCATCACTCCGGAAGCCTTGCGCCGCGCGTGGATCGATATCCCGGAGGTGGTGAGCGCGGCGACAGTGACCGGAACCTCCGACGCGATGCTGAGGGTTTTGGCACGCGATATCCAGCACCTTGAGCGGGCGCTGGAACGTATCCGCGCCAGCGCGGATATCGACCGCACCGAGAGCATTGTGGTGCTTTCCAACTTGGTGGACCGAGCGCAGGTCCAGGGCTAAGGGGCGCGGGCGATAGGCCTGACATCCCGCGTGTCCAGTCGTGTAAGAAGAAAGCCATGACGGACGCGGAACGTGGAGTGCTGATCATCGGTGGTGGGCTGGGTGCGGTGCGAACCGCCGAACAGTTGCGCCGTGCGGAGTTCGCCGGACCGATCATCATCGTGAGCAGTGAGAACCACTTGCCTTACGACCGTCCTCCGCTGTCCAAGGATGTCCTGCGCGACGCGGAGAAGACGATCGACGCGGTGGTGCTTAAGCCACGAGAGTTCTACGACGAGAAGCAGATTGAACTGAGACTTGGAGTGGCGGTGACTGCGCTGGATCCCGCCGCCCGAACGGTCACCCTGAGCGACGGAAGCACCCTGGAGTACGGCGAGGTCGTCATCGCGACCGGTCTTGTTCCCCGCCGCATCCCGTCATTCCCTGATTTGGCCGGTATTCATGTCCTGCGCACGGCCGACGACAGCTTCGCGCTGCGTGGCGATGCCGAGACCGCGCGGCGCGCAGTGATCGTCGGGGCAGGGTTCATCGGGTGTGAGGTGGCGGCCACATTGCGGGCCAACGGAGTTGAGGTGGTTCTGGTGGAACCGCAGCCCGCGCCGTTGGTAGCGGCGATCGGTCAGCAGCTCGGTGACTTGGTGGCCAGGCTGCACCGTAATGAAGGTGTCGACGTTCGGGTGGGTGTCGGCGTGGATGCGGTGGCAGGGGAAGGGCGGGTCGAGTCCGTCACTCTCTCGGACGGGACACAACTGGACGCTGACCTTGTCGTGCTGGGTATCGGGAGCCGGCCCGCGACCGACTGGCTGGACGGGTCGGGTGTTGCCGTGGACAACGGCGTGGTGTGTGACGCGGTGGGTGGCACCGGCACCCCGCATGTGTGGGCGCTGGGTGATGTCGCGGCGTGGGCCGATGCCGACGGGCGCCCGAATCGTGTGGAGCACTGGAGCAATGTCGCCGACCAGGTTCGTGCACTTGTCCCGGCCTTGCTGGGGCAGGAGCCGGCCGCGGGTACTACTGCTGTTCCGTATTTTTGGAGTGACCAGTACGACGTCAAGATTCAGTCGCTTGGGCACCTGGGGAACTCCGACACCGTGCACCTCATCTCCGATGATGGCCGCAAGTTCTTGGCCTACCTGGAGCGCGACGGCGTGCTGACGGGTGTCGTGGGCTGTGGGATGGCCGGTCCGGTGATGAAGATGCGGGCCAAGATCGCGGCGGGGACGCCTATCGCCGAGGTGCTGGAGTAGCCGCCCGCTCCTGGTGAGATCTAACCCAGCGCGCGCAGGCCCGCTTCGGCGGCATCGAAGCCCTTGTCGAGCAGTGCGGTGAGTTTTGATGCTTCGTCAGCGAGCCATCGTTCATACGCCGCGAGCGCCACTCCCAGCAGCGTCCAGGCAACGGTCTGCGGTAAAAGGGCGTTGGGATCTGTGCCGCCGCGCCGGGCCACGAACTGCGCGATGACATCGCGCCAGCCGGTGTACATCAGCATCGAGTATGCCTGCAATGCCGGGATTTCCAGGATCAGTCTCATCCGCATGCGATGCCGCGGCGTTTCGTCGAGCGGAAAGTCGTTGAACGTCAACACCGCCTGTCGCAGCGCGGTACTGGTATCCACCGTGTCCGGAGTCTCGTCCAGGAGCGCGCGCATCACATCGAGGTGAGAGTCGAAGTCTCCCCACACGATTGCGTTCTTGGAGCTGTAGTACCGAAACACCGTGCGCCGGGCGATACCGGCCGCCGCGGCGATGTCATCGACACTCACCTCGTCGAACCCGTGCTGCGCGAACAGCGCCATCGCCACCACGGTGATCTCGTCACGGGTTGTCGAAGGGCGTCGTCCAACGCGCGCCGGCTGGACATTCATGCCGATAACTCCGCCATTTCCTGGCACCCTCTTCCCTTTCTGCACTCGATGCCATTATTATCGTGACCGTCGCCACAGTCCAGACTCACAAGGGAGTGAACAAGATGGCCGAGCCCACCACTGTCGCCGGACAGACCGCCGACACCGAACTGGTGCAGGAATCGCTGGTAGAAGAGGTGTCGATCGACGGGATGTGCGGCGTCTACTGAGACGCCCCATCTCAATGAGCGCCATGATTGATGAGGCGCCCGCCGGTTTCGACTGGACCCAGCCCTGGCAGTTGCATCCCCAGGTGTCGCTGCGCCCAGAACCATTCGGGGCGCTGCTCTACCACTTTGGAACCCGCAAGCTGTCTTTCCTGAAGAACCGCACTCTGCTGCAGATCGTGCAGACCCTTGCCGACCACAGCAGCGCCGAGAACGCTTGGCGGGCGGCCGGTGTCAACGACGGTCAGGCTGTCGCCTACCAGCAGGCGCTGACCGTGTTGGCGGATTCGAAGATGATCGTGACCCGAGAGGACGCCTCATGACGAGCGCTCCGGCAGTACCCCGCCTGGTGGATCAGTTCGAGCAGGGGCTGGGTGCTCCCATCTGCCTTACCTGGGAGCTGACCTACGCCTGCAACCTGTCCTGCGTGCACTGCCTGTCATCGTCGGGCAAGCGCGATCCGCGGGAGCTGTCCACGCAGCAGTGCAAGGACATCATCGACGAGCTCGAGCGCATGCAGGTGTTCTACGTGAACATCGGCGGTGGGGAACCCACTGTGCGATCAGACTTTTGGGAGCTCGTCGATTACGCCACCGAGCACCACGTGGGAGTCAAGTTCTCCACCAACGGCGTGCGGATCACCGAGGAGGTGGCGGCGCGGCTGGCCGCGAGCGACTACGTTGACGTGCAGATCTCGCTGGATGGTGCCACTGCCGAAGTGAACGACGCGGTGCGTGGCGCCGGATCCTTTGCCATGGCGGTGCGCGCACTGGAGAATCTGGCAGCCGCCGGATTCAAGGACGCGAAGATTTCTGTGGTGGTCACCCGCCACAACGTGGAGCAACTCGATGAGTTTGCCGCACTGGCGGCCAAATACGGTGCGACGCTGCGGATTACCCGGCTCCGCCCCTCCGGCCGCGGCGCCGATGTGTGGGACGAGTTGCACCCGACGCAGGCACAGCAGCGCCAGTTGTACGACTGGTTGGTACTCAACGGCTCACGGGTGCTCACGGGTGATTCTTTCTTCCACCTCTCGGCGTACGGGGATGGGTCCGGGGGTTTGCCGGGGCTCAACATGTGCGGTGCCGGCCGGGTGGTGTGCCTGATCGACCCGGTGGGCGATGTCTACGCCTGCCCTTTCGCCATCCATGATCGTTTCCTTGCTGGAAATGTGGTGTCTGACGGCGGATTTGACGAGGTGTGGAAGCACTCGCGGTTGTTCAATGAGCTGCGCGAGCCGCAGTCGGCAGGCGCATGCGGCAGCTGCGGGCACTATGACAGCTGCCGGGGAGGCTGCATGGCGGCCAAGTTCTTCACCGGGCTCCCCATGGACGGGCCCGACCCCGAATGTGTGCAGGGCTACGGTGAGGCTGCCCTGGCCGGCGACCGCGTGGTGCCCAAACCCAGTGGTGACCATTCTCATTCGAAGAGCAAGCGCAGCCCGTCCACCGGGCCCGTCGCGCTGACTCTGACGCGTCGGCCGCCGTCACGCGCATGCGATGAGAACCCCCTTTCCAACGTACGAGCAGGACGGTAGATGGCCCGCAACACATGGTTCGAGACGGTCGCGATCGCCCAACAGCGGGCTAAAAAACGACTGCCGAAGTCCGTCTACAGTTCGCTGATCTCGGCCAGCGAAAAGGGGCTGACCGTCAGTGACAATGTCGAGGCGTTCGGGGAACTCGGATTCGAGCCGCATGTGGTCGGCATCCAGCCGGACCGTGAGCTGTCGACAACCGTTCTGGGGCAGGAGATTTCTCTGCCGGTCATGATTTCGCCCACCGGGGTGCAGGCCGTTGACCCCGACGGTGAGGTTGCCGTGGCGCGGGCTGCCGCCGCGCGCGGGACGGCCATGGGCTTGTCCTCGTTCGCAAGCAAGCCCATCGAGGACGTGGTGGCCGCCAACCCGAAGACGCACTTTCAGATCTACTGGTTGGGCGGCCGTGACGATGTGGCTCAGCGCATCCAGCGTGCGAAAGATGCTGGAGCAGTTGGCCTTATCGCGACTCTCGACTGGAGTTTCTCGCACGGGCGCGACTGGGGGAGTCCCGCCATCCCCGAGAAGATGAACCTGCGATCGATGATTCGATTGGCGCCCGAAGTGGTGACCAAGCCCGGTTGGCTGTGGTCGTTCGGGAAGGGCATGAACATCCCGGACCTGCGGGTGCCGAACCAGGCTGCCCGTGGCGAGGCCGGCCCGCCGTTCTTCGACGCTTACGGGCAGTGGATGGGAACCCCGGCGCCCACGTGGGACGACGTGAAATGGATGCGCGAGCAGTGGGACGGTCCGTTCATGCTCAAGGGCGTTATGCGCATCGATGACGCGAAACGGGCTGTGGATTGCGGAGTTTCGGCGATCTCAGTGTCGAATCACGGGGGTAACAACCTCGATGGCACGCCCGCGTCGATCCGTGCGTTGCCCAGCATCGCCCAGGCTGTCGGAAACGATATCGAGGTGCTGCTGGACGGTGGTATTCGCCGGGGCAGCGATGTCGTGAAGGCATTGGCTCTTGGCGCCCGCGCGGTGATGATCGGGCGGGCATACCTGTGGGGTCTGGCGGCCTCCGGTCAGGCCGGCGTCGAGAACGTTCTGGACATCATGCGCGGCGGTATCGACTCGGCGCTGATGGGGCTCGGCAAGAAGTCTGTGCACGAGCTGTCCCCAGAGGATCTTCTCATCCCGGAGAGGTTTGCCCGGGGCCTCGGACGGCACTAGTTCGGCGCATTGCGAATTGAACGCGGCGTCCGGCTGAGTCGGTGTGGCGGCAGGGGCTGGCGTGAAAATCGGGGCGAAATAGGCCCCCTCGCATAAGCCGACGGCCAGCAAGGATGTAAAGACCTCGATCGGGTGCGCCAACTTTGGATGCATTTGAGGTGAATTCGGCCTACCATCGGCGGGTGGCTGTTCCGACTGTCTTGAGCACCGCCATCTCCCCGGAGCTCGCAGACGGGGCCATCACTCTGTTCACGCCACTCGGCTCGACCGAACAACACGGGCCGCACTTGCCGCTGGATACCGATACCCGGATTGCCAGTGCTGTGGCAACCACTGCGGCCGCGGAGTTGGCGGCCGGCGCGGGTGATGGCCGGACGGCTCTCGCCCCGGCCATTGCGTACGGAGCGAGCGGGGAACACCAATCCTTCGCTGGAACGATCTCGATCGGTACTGAGGTGCTGCGCCATCTTCTTGTGGAGTACGCCAGGTCCGCCACGCAATGGTGCCGGCGCATCGTCTTCGTGAACGGTCATGGCGGCAATATCGAGGCGACCGTCTCGGCGGTTCGTCTGCTGCGCTCGGAAGGCCGCGACATAGCGTGGTGGGCGTGCGCGGTCGAGGGTGGTGACGCTCACGCAGGTCACGTGGAAACATCTCTGCTGCTGCATATTTCACCGGATGCGGTGCGCCGTGAGGAAGTTCTCGCTGGAAATTCGGCACCGCTGCATGAGCTGATGGCGCCGATGCGGGCGGGCGGTGTGGCCGCAGTGAGTGTCATCGGTGTGCTGGGAGATCCGACCACCGCCAGCAGCCAGGACGGTGCGCGGATGCTCGCGACGATGACTCGACGATGCGCCGACGCGGTGCGCCGGTGGACACCTGATGCCGACGGGCGGCTGGTATGACCACGAATGACGAGCAGGCGCAGAACGTGTCTACGCCGCAGGAACGGCTGCCCGACGGGTTCGCGGTTCAGGTGGATCGGCGCGTTCGCGTTCTCGATGAGGGCTCGGCGCTGCTGGGCGGCTCTCCGACCCGGCTGCTGCGATTGGCGCCTGCGGCGCGGACGCTGCTTTCCGGTGGGCGGCTTGAGGTCCGCGATGCGACCAGCGCCCAGCTCGCGCGGACGCTGCTGGACGCCACCGTGGCACATCCCCGACCGGTGGGCGGACCCGGATATCGCGATGTGACTGTCGTTATTCCGTGCCGTGACAATGGATTTGGATTACGCCGATTGCTGCGCGCGCTGCGTGATATGCGCGTGATCGTGGTCGACGATGGTTCCGCCATCCCGATCCTGGAGAGCGATCTGGAGGGCATGCATTGCCCGGTGGAGGTGGTGCGCCACGACGACAGTCAAGGACCGGCGGCGGCTCGCAACACCGGCCTGAAGCTGGCGAACACGGACTTCGTTGCGTTCCTCGATTCCGATGTGGTGCCCAGGCGCGGTTGGCTCGAGGCGCTGTTGGGACACTTCAGCGATCCGGCGGTTGCCCTTGTCGCGCCGCGAATTGTGGGATTGGTGTTGAGCGACAACGCTATTGCTCGATATGAGGCGGTACGCTCCTCGCTGGACCTTGGCCTTCGGGAGGCGCCTGTGGTGCCGTACGGCCCGGTCTCGTATGTCCCCAGTGCGGCCATCGTGGTTCGTCGGTCCGCGATCGACGAGATCGGCGGATTCGACGAATCGCTGCAGTGCGGTGAGGACGTCGACCTGTGCTGGCGGCTGATCGAGGCGGGTTCCCGGCTTCGGTACGAGCCGGTGTCTCATGTGGCTCATGACCATCGGCTGACTCTCCGGGAATGGTTCGCGCGCAAGGCATTCTATGGAAAGAGTGCGGCCCCACTGTCGACTCGTCATCCCGACAAGGTGGCGCCGATGGTCATCTCGCGATGGACGCTGCTGGTGTGGATCCTTGCGGCGGTGGGTTCGGGAATGGGATATCTGGCCGCGGTAGGCATGGCCGCGCTCGCGGCCGGACGCGTGGCCCGCACGCTGCGCGGCGTGGATACCCCGCCGCGTGACGTCATGCGGGTGGCCGCCCAAGGGGTGGGTGGAGCCGCGCTGCAGATCGCATCCGCGCTCTGCCGTCACTATTGGCCGCTGGCATTGGTGGCGGCCGCACTGTCGCGGCGCAGTCGACAGGTGCTCGTGGTAGCCGCCATTGTCGATGGTGTGGTGGATTGGATGAAGCGCAACGACAGTTCGGCCTCGCCCGATGACCGCATCGGTCTGCTCGAGTACGTGCTTCTGAAGCGCCTGGACGACATCGCCTATGGGATTGGGCTGTGGTCCGGGATGATGCAGGAGCGCGATCTCGGTGCGCTCCGACCGGAACTCCGGCCCTGAGCAGGCCGATCCACGCGGATGCGCTCATCGTGGGCGCAGGTAGCGCGGGTTCGATTCTGGCAGGGCGTCTTTCCGAGGATCCATCGTTTCGGGTAGTGCTTCTCGAGGCGGGTCCCGCATCGTCGGCGGACGAGGACGGTGTACGTGATGGGTACCGGCTCCCGATTGGCCCCGACAGCCAGATAGCCACCTACTACTGGGCTACATTGACATCCACGGGTGACCAGGCCGAGCTGGTACGCGGGTCCGTGGTGGGCGGTTCGGGCGCGATCAACGGCGGTTACTTCGTGCGTGGCCGGCCCGAGGACTTCGATGGCTGGTCGGTGCCGGGATGGTCATGGACGGATGTGCGCGGTCATTTCCGCGCGATGGAGACCGACCGCGACTTTCGCGACGATCCTCTGCATGGATCTTCAGGCCCCATACCAATCGGACGCAGACACGAACAGAGCAGCGCTGGAAGAGAATTGATGGATCGTGCGGTCAAGGGTGGACACCCGGAAGTCGCCGATCTCAACGGGTCGGCCGGTGTCGGGGTGGGATTGGTCCCGCTCAACATCGACAGCGGGATGAGGGTCGGGCCCGCACGCGCCTATCTGGAGCGTGCGGGCTGGCGTCCCAATCTTGCGGTGTACTCCGGTACCCGGGTGTTGCGGGTAATGTCCGGCGGTGGGCGGGCCACTGGCGTACAGGTGGCGGTGGGGAATTCGGTAAGGACCCTGACCGCCGATCGAATCATTCTGAGCGCGGGGGCAATTGAGAGTGCAAAGCTGCTGCTGCTCTCTGGGTTTGGCCCGGCGGACGACCTGCGTGCGGTGGGCGTGCAGCCCGTCGTCGATCTGCCGGGTGTCGGTACGCGTGTGATGGACCACGCGGAATGGGTGCTGGATACCGGTGACGAAGGGCAACAGGGTTATCCGGTCCTGGACACCGTGTTGCACACCCACCGCCCGATGGGTATCGAGATAAGGCCCTATACAACCGGATTCGCTGCCATGGCCGGTGTCAGGGTGGACGGTGTGGATGCGCGGCAGATCGGTGTCGCGCTGATGACGCCACAGTGCCGTGGCCGCCTTGAGCTGCGATCGACCGACCCTGCGGCACCGGTGTACATCGACCTGAGGTACGACAGCGAGACCGCTGACATGGATCGACTGCGCGACGGAGTGCGCTTGGTATCTGAACTGTATGGGCGGCGGTTTGGCGGTCCCCGGTGGTCCACGTCGCAGCATCTGTGCGGAACCGCTGCCATGGGAAATGATGGCGACAAGCATGCTGTTGTCGATAAATACTGTCGCGTCAGAGGAATTGACGGGCTATTTGTCATCGACGGGTCGATCTTGCCGACCATTCCCAGCCGGGGGCCGGCAGCCACCATTGCGATGATTGGGCATCGGGCCGCGCAGTTTGTTGCGTGGTCGTAACGGGATATGAATCTCGTCGTCTGACCCACGCGCGCAGACCATCGGTCGCACAATTGGACGATGTCAACTTCCGATGACGTCGGCGGCTCACACCCGGAAGCACTACATGATCATGCCGGCGTCCAATCTCATGTTGAAGACGCCGACTATCTCGCCAGGCGCCAGCTGAGATCGGGCACCGCGGGTTGGGTGCTACTGGCGGGTCTCGGCGTCAGTTATGTCATCTCGGGCGACTACGCGGGCTGGAACACCGGCTTGAGCAAGGGCGGGTTCGGTGGTTTGGCCATCGCGGCGGTCATCATCGCCGCGATGTATCTGTCGATGGTCCTCAGCATGGCTGAGATGTCGTCTGCGTTGCCCACCGCGGGTGGAGGCTATACCTTTGCCCGGCGTGCCCTTGGCCCGTGGGGCGGATTCGCCACGGGGACGGCGATTCTCATTGAGTACGCGATCGCTCCGGCTGCCATCGCCACCTTCATCGGAAGCTACGTCGAATCACTGCACCTGCCCGGCCTCACCGACGGGTGGTGGGTCTACCTGGCGGTTTACGCGATCTTTATCGGCATCCATCTCAGTGGAGCCGGTGAGGCGCTCCGGACAATGTTCATCATCACCGGAGTTGCGCTGGTTGGTCTGGTGACCTTCGCGATCGGTGCTGTGGGCCGACTCGATGTGGCTAATCTCACCAACATTCCGGTTGACGAGACAGCAAGGGGTGCATCGGCATTCCTGCCCTATGGGTATCTGGGCAGCGGTGCCATTCGCGATTTGGTTGTTCCTGGCGATCGAGGGTGTTCCGCTGGCGGCGGAGGAGGCGCGCGACCCTGCCAAGAACATCCCGCGCGGAATCCTGATGGCGATGCTGGTGCTCATCATCACCGGCACGGCCGTGCTATTCCTGGTTCCCGGAGCTGGGGGAGCCGAGGCGATGGGGCAGTCGGGTAACCCCTTGGTCGAGGCGCTGGGAACCGCGACGGTCGCCAAGGTGGTCAACTACATCGGGTTGGCCGGACTCATCGCCAGTTTCTTCTCCATCGTCTACGCCTACAGTCGGCAGACCTTCGCCTTGTCCCGGGCGGGCTACCTACCGACCGGGCTGTCCGTCACCAATAGCCGCAAGGCCCCCGTGCTGGCGCTGATCGTTCCAGGAATCCTTGGATTCCTGTTGTCGCTCACCGGCAAAGGCGCCATGTTGCTCAACATGGCGGTGTTCGGCGCAGCACTGAGCTACGTGTTAATGATGGTGAGCCATATCGTGCTGCGCGTGCGTGAGCCGGAGATGGAGCGGCCGTACCGAACACCCGGCGGCATCGCCACAAGCGGCTTCGCGCTGGTGATCGCCTGTGTTGCTGTCGTGGCGACATTTATTGTCGATACCACCGCAGCCTTCGCCACATTTGGTGTGTTTGTGCTGTTTATGGCGTACTTTGGGTTGTATAGCCGTCACCATTTGGTTGCGAACTCGCCAGACGAGGAGTTCGCGGCGCTTGCCGAAGCCGAGAACGAACTGAAATAGGCACATTATGAGTACTTTTCGTCACATCGTCGGGCCGGTCACCTACCGGTTCGAGTCGCTCGCCGAGGTTCTCGCGAAGGCCTCGCCGCCCCGATCCGGTGACGAGCTCGCGGGCTGTGCGGCGCAATCCGATGCCGAACGGGCCGCGGCACGCTGGGCCCTGGCAGAGGTGCCGTTGACGGCGTTCCTGTCCGAGGAAATCGTCCCGTATGACACGGACGAGGTCACTCGGCTCATCATCGACAGTCATGATGCCGATTCCTTCGCCGTCATCTCACATCTGACCGTCGGTGATTTCCGGGACTGGCTGTTGGAGACCATCACTAAACCCCATGGGGCGCAGTCCCTCAAGGATGCCTCGCCCGGGTTGACTCCCGAGATGGTCGCGGCGGTCAGCAAGTTGATGCGCAATCAAGACCTCATCGCTGTCGGCGCTGCGGTGCGCAACCGCAGCGCCTTTCGCACCACCATCGGCCTGCCGGGCACGCTGGCGACCCGGCTGCAGCCCAACCATCCGACCGACGACGCCCGGGGTATCGCCGCCGCGACCCTTGACGGTCTGCTGCTGGGATGCGGTGATGCCGTCATAGGCATCAATCCGGCGACCGATTCCCCGCATGCCGCGGGCGACCTGCTGCGTCTCATCGACGACATCCGATTGCGATTCGACATCCCCACACAGTCGTGCGTGCTCGCGCACGTCACCACCACAATCGAACTGATCGAACGAAATCTCCCGGTGGACTTGGTGTTCCAGTCGATAGCCGGAACCGAAGGTGCCAACGAGAGCTTCGGGGTCAATCTGGAGCTGCTCCGTGAGGCGAATGAGGCCGGACGTTCGTTGGCTCGCGGCACTGTGGGCAACAACGTCATGTACCTCGAGACGGGTCAGGGGTCGGCGCTGTCCGCGGGAGCGCATATCGGGGTGGGCGGCGTCGCGGTGGATCAGCAGACATTGGAGGCGCGGGCGTACGCCGTCGCACGCGAGGTGGAGCCGCTCCTGGTCAACACCGTTGTGGGATTCATTGGGCCGGAATATCTTTACGACGGTAAACAGATCATCAGGGCCGGTCTGGAAGATCACTTCTGTGGCAAGCTGCTGGGACTGCCGATGGGAGTGGACGTCTGCTACACCAATCACGCCGAGGCTGATTCCGATGACATGGATGTGCTGCTCACCGTGCTGACCGCTGCGGGGGTCGCGTTTGTCATCGCGGTGCCTGGGGCTGACGACGTCATGCTGGGGTACCAGAGCCTGTCCTTCCACGATGCGCTGTTCGCGCGCCGCACCTTCGGCCTGCGACCGGCTCCGGAGTTCAACGACTGGCTTGAGCGCATGGGGATGCTTGAGCGGGACGGTGGACTGCGTGAAATCGCGGTCAGTGACTCACCGTTGCGGGCGCTGCTATGAGCGACATCGCCAATAACGGTGCCGCGCACGATATCTGGGATACCCTGCGCAGGTCCACGCAGTCTCGAATCGGTTTGGGGCGCAGCGGAGACGCGCTGCCCACCACCCGGGTACTGGAGTTCGGGACGGCGCACGCCGCGGCCCGTGACGCAGTGCACACGCCGTTGGATGCGCGCGCCTTGGCCGGCCGAATCGACGGGCTGGGGTTGGGTACGCCGCTGCTGGTCACGAGCCGGGCGGGGGATCGATCCGAATACCTGCGCCGCCCTGACCTGGGACGTGCCCCCGCCGATGGTGCACTGGATGTGCTTCCCGGATCCGGCGGCGATATCGGCATCGTGCTGGCCGACGGGTTATCACCGCGAGCCCTCGACGACCACGGGGTACCGCTGTTACAAGCGTTGCACCAGCGGCTACGCGGGTACTCGATCGCGCCGCTGGTCGTCGCGACGCAGGCACGTGTGGCCCTGGGGGACCACATCGGCGCCGCCCTCGGCGTCGACACGGTGTTGGTGCTCATCGGCGAGCGTCCGGGACTGTCGGTCGCCGACAGCGTCGGGATATATCTCACGCACAATCCCGTCGTGGGATGTACTGATGCGCAACGTAATTGCGTTTCGAATATCCATCCCCCCGAGGGATTGGGTTATGACCAGGCGGCGCAGGTGGTGGCTGCTCTGGTGGCGGGGGCGCGTCAGATCGGCCGCTCCGGCGTCGACCTCAAGGACATGACGGGAGCGGGCAATCAGATCGCCGGGTCCGGGCCCGCTTTGTCCACCTAACAGGACGGCCCTCAGCGACCAACCAGGCGGTTGGTTACCATCGGCGAATGGCCCTCGACCCTCGCACGCCGGTCCTTGTCGGTACCGGACAGGTCAACCAGCGGACACCAGCCGACACCCCGTTCTCCGAGATCCCCGAGCCCATCGAGCTCATGGAGCGAGCGGCGCGCCTGGCCGCCGACGACGCCGGGGCGGCCGAGCTGCTCGCGGCGATCGACACGGTATCGGTGGCGAACATCTTCTCGTGGAAGTACCGCGACCCGGGTGTGCTCCTCGGTGAGCGCCTCGGTGCGGTGCCCAAGCGCAGCTTCTACACCGGCCCCAGCGGCAACTCGCCGCAGCTGCTGGTCAACCACGCGGCCGCCGACATCCTCGCCGGGGACGCCGACGTGGTTCTGATCGGTGGCGCGGAGATGTGGCGTTCGCGCAACAAGATGATGGCCACCGGCGTGCAGCCCACGTGGACCAGCCAGGACGAATCCGTCGCTGAAGCAACAGTTCTCGGTGGTCGCATGGATCAAGTCGGTGGCGCGGAGACCGCGATTGGCCTGATCTCTCCTGGCCACGTCTACCCGCTCTTCGAGCAGGCGATACGCATCGCCAACGGCGCTTCCATCGCGGACCACCGCGCCGCGATTTCGCAGCTGTGGCAGCGGTTCAACGCGGTGGCGGTGAACAACACGCACGCCTGGTCCAACGACGCGTATACCGCCGAGGAGATTGCCACCCCCGGCCCCGATAACAGGTGGATCAGCTCCCCGTACACCAAGCTGATGAACTCGAACAACATGGTCGAACAGGGTGCGGTGGTGTTGCTTACCTCCGTGGAAACAGCGTTGCGGTTGCAAATCCCCCAAGACAGCTGGGTATTTCCCCTCTCCGGTGCCCAAGCGAACGACACCTTCGCGCTCAGTGAGCGTCGTGAACTGCACCGGTCGCCCGCCATCCGGCTGGCGGGCAAGCGCGCGTTCGACATCGCCGGACTGGGCATCGACGACGTGGAGCTGATCGACATCTACTCCTGCTTCCCGTCGGCGGTGCAGGTCGCGGCCAACGAACTGGGGTTGGCGCTCGATGATCCGGCGCGACCGCTGACGGTCACCGGTGGGCTCACCTTCGCCGGTGGCCCCTGGTGCAACTACGTCACACACTCCATCGCGACCATGGTGCAGCGACTGCGTGAGCGTCCCGGCACCAAGGGGCTGATCACGGCCAACGGCGGATACCTCACCAAGCACGCGTTCGGAATCTACGGAACCGAGCCGCCCGCATCCGGATTCGCGTACGAGGACGTGCAGGCCGATGTCGACCAAGAGCCCCGTGCCGAGGCTGCCGACGGCTACGCGGGCACGGCGACCGTCGAAGCGTGGACCGTCAACTACGGACGGGACGGATCGCCATTCCAGGCGTTCGTCAGTGTGCGCACACCCGCGGGAGCGCGCACCTTCGGCAAGATCGATGACCGGGACGCCGCCGCGCAGCTTGCGAACATGGATATTGCCGGTGCATCAATCGAAGTCGAGGCGGATGGATCCGCGCGGCTCACCTAGGACGGGCGACTACCGCAGGGTGTAGCGGATCGGCAGGTGCTTGATGCCGCCGACGAAGATGGTCGAGGTCCGCTCGATGTTCCCGTCGATTTCGATGGACTCCAGGCGGGGCAGTAGCGCCGAGAAGAAGCTGTTGACCTCCATGCGTGCCAGCGCTGCGCCCAGGCAGAAATGGACGCCGAAGCCGAATGCCAAGTGCTTATTGGGATCCCGTGCGATGTCGAAGGTGAACGGATCGGCGAAGGTGTCCTCGTCGCGGTTGCCTGAGGGGTAGGACAGCAGCACCGATTCACCCTCGGCGATGGGCACACCGCGAATCTCGGTGTCGGCGGTCGCTGTTCGCATGAATTCCTTGACCGGTGTCACCCAGCGGATCATCTCGTCGACCGCCAACGGCATCAGGTCGGGATTCTCGCGCAGCCGCGCCAGCTGGTCGGGATGCTCCAGGAGCGCTTCGAGCCCGCCGGCAATGGTGGCGCTGGTGGTGTCATGCCCGGCGGTGGCGATGATTGTGTAGTACGAGGCGGTGTCGACATCGCTCAGCAGTTCGCCGTCGACCTTGGCGTTGGCGATGGTGGAGGCCAAGTCGTCGGTGGGGTTCTGGCGCCGAGATGTGGTGAGGCCACTGAAGTATCCGAAGAAATCCAGCAGCGCCAGCAGCTGCTCCTCGGGGGTGGCGCCGCGCTGGAACTCGGTGTCGTCGCCGCCGAAGAGCTCCTGGGTGAGCTTGAGCATCCGATCGAAGTCCGACTCGGGAATGCCGAGTAGCGACATGATGACGTAGAGCGGGAAGTGCACCGCGACGTCCTGCGCGAAATCGCAGCTTCCGCCTGCCTCCAGGAGTTTGGTGACATATCTGTTGGCCAGCTCGTCGGTTCGGATCTTCATATCCCGCATGGCCTTTGGCCGGAACCAGTCGGCGCCGATGGCGCGCAGCACGCGGTGCTTCGGGTCGTCGATGTGCACTAGCGTCTTGAGCTCGATCCCCATGGCGGCCTGCCTGTCCAGCTCGGCCTCTTGCTCGAGGTTCATCAGCAGCGGACGCGGTTCGTTGATCCAGAGCGCGTTGTTGCGCTCGATATCCATGATGTCGTCGTGTTTGGTGACCGCCCAGAACGGTCGATAGTTGTCGGTAGTCACCTTCGACACGGGTCGTTCGCGCCGCAGCAGCGTCATCGCGGCATGCAGGCGAGGCTCGTCGGCGTAGGCGGTGGGATCGGCCAAAACTCGTCCGGCTTCTTCGATTTCAGACAGTGCGGTGGTCATAGCCGGAGTGTGCGCGCGTCACACCATAGATTTGGTCGCAACGGCTGATTTTGTTGAGGAGGGGCGATGGACGGACACAGGTTCGACCCGTTGTTGAGTGCTCGACGCCAGGCGGGTGCCTCTTCCATCGGCACGGAGCAATCCTGGCTGAACGAGTTGCCGACGTGTTTAACAGGCCGGTGGGAGGACAGAAACCCGTTGAACGTTCCGGGACCGTTCTACGGCGCGGAGACAGATGACTGTATGGATGGGCCCATCTGTGCGCCCGAGACCCATGCGTGCGATCACGATGGCCGAGGTTACGTGTGGCGGCAGCCAACGGATGACGCTCCGGTGCTGCGGACCCTCGTCGGGATGTATCTGGATCCGTTCTGTGGTTTTGCCTGGGACGGCAACGACCACTGGACAACGACATTGGTCCGTGAATGGTGGTCTGCCCGCGCTGGCCGGGCAGACCTGATCGGGGAACCGGTGGACTATCCCGATGCCGAGATGGCGTACGACCTACGTCGCTATCTGTACTTCTTGGATACCGGCCGTTACCCGGCGGCGGGAGTGCTGCTGCCGGACCTTTGGTCTTAGGCGGGCGTCACCCAGGTGGTGATCTCGGCCTTCACCACTTCCTTGCCGTCGCGATCGGTGATGCTGATCGGCACGACGACGTCGGTGCCCTCGGTGATCGCGGCGAAGTCGACACCCTCGAGCTTGGCGATCGCGCGCAACGAGGTGGTGGCCTTACCGAGGTATTGGACGTTCATCGCCTTGGGAATCCAGCGGTGCGTGGACGGCGTGGTGGCCTCCATCAACATGCCCATGGCGACCTCGGCCAGGTTGCATGCGGCGATCGCGTGGAAGGTCTTGATGTGGTTGTAGACGAAGTACCACTTGGGGGCAGTCACCTCGCAGTAGCCCGGTTCCATCCGCTGTACGTGCGGCACCACCGAGGCGAAGTAGGGAACACGGGCCATCATGGCGGCGGAGAACAGGGCAGAGCCGCCGGGCTTGTTCTGCAGACGCTGCCAGATCTTGTAGGTCGGAGATGCGCTCACCGCACGTACCTTACTCGAAAGTAAGATAGCTTGTGAAAGCTGGTGCTCATGGCGTGAAAATGACCATCGAAGATGTTGAATACGGCAAGGATTGGCGGGACGGCGGCATATGCAGAATCCATTCTTCGCTGATCGGATTAAGTCAGCCGCGGCCGACGCATCGCTGCCCAGCTTGTTTCAGTTTGCGATCTCGAGCGCTACCCGGTCTGTCGGTTGTGGCGCTGAGGTACTCGGGGGCGTCGTAGAAGCGGATCAGGCGACGCTACTCGGTGCGCTGAATGCATCGTGGAGAGTGTTTGGTGGGTCTGAAGAACCTCTGGCGGTGCATATTTCGACGCTGGCCGGCCGGCTCGTCCCGGATTGGGATGGCCGGTATACCTTCTACAATTCGGTGGTAAACGACGCACTCACATCCATGCTTCATGCGGTGAAGGTCGTAGTTGAGCCATTGCCGCGCCAGAGCGCGTACCGCGCGTCGGAGACGTTCTTCAACATGGTTGATCTGGTGATGCATCGACATAGGGCCGAGTACGTGGCCGACATTGCATCGGAACCGGCAATCGTTGCCGCGCTCGAGTATCTCGAATCCGACCTGTGCAGATTGCAATCCGGCAAGACCCAGCCCGATGCGGGGAGTTTCCGGGACCAACTGATGGCTGAGGGTCGGCAAGTAGCGATGCTTGGTTAGTGCCTGGCGGCCTAGTTCATGGCCAGAGCTGCGTGCGCTCCCAGCCATCCCCGACTCGCTGATAACTAAGACGCTGGTGTTTCCGGTCGGGGGAGCCCTGCCAGAACTCGATCTGCGTCGGCTGTACGGCATAGGAGACCCATTCGTCCGGCACCAGCTCAGGGTCGTCGGCCAACTTTCGGTGGGCCTTCTCGATCTCCGCGTCGATCTCGGCCGGGTCCACCAACGGTTGGCTCTGTCGCAGCGTCAACGCCATCGCCCGGGATCCGACGGGCCTGCCCAGGAAATCGGCGGCACTTGCCTGCACGCCATCGTTCACGACGGCGCCGACCACCCGCACCTGTCGCACCACCTCAGGCCAATGGAAGGTCAGTGCGGCTGCCGGATGAGCGGACAGATCGCGGCCCTTCTGGCTCGCCGAGCTCGCCGCGAAATGCCAGCCGTCCCGATCGATCGCTTTCAGGATCAACACTCGTGCGCGTGGTACGCCCTTGGCATCGACCGTCGAGATCGTCATGGCGTGCGGCTCCGGCACTCCCGCTTGTGCCGCGTGCTCGATCCAATCGGTAAACAAGGGGAGCGGTTCGGCGGGGGCATCGCCGATCTCAAAGAGTGGCGCACTGCCGGACAGAACCGGCAGCGCCCGCAGGAATGAACGCCCTCCGTCGGCCTCCGACCAGCGCACGTCACAACCTCCTTGAGTGGATCCTGTACTACCGTTCCATATGCGACCAGAACTGCAGGTCACCGCGTCCCTGTCCTCGACAGCGGGGTACGACTGAGGGGATTTGGCCGCAGCCGCTGGATAAGGCATACTGTTCGGGTTGCCGTGAACCGGTTTCAGCGCCTTGGGTCTGCTCATTGCGCGCTGCGAACGGGGACGGCGAACCACTAGCGCCCTTACGGGCGCGTCGGCCCAGTCCAAGCGACGAGAATTTTCGACGCGGACGACTGCGCGCGAGGGCGACACGCCCGACCGCGGGGGTCGGTGAACTACGACAGGTAAACAGCGGCGGTATCGGGTTGCGCGCTTCGGCGTGCTCCGGATCCAGTGACAGTAGAGGTAGGAAGCGTGGCGGGACAGAAGATCCGCATCAGGCTTAAGGCCTACGACCATGAGGCGATTGACGCTTCGGCGCGCAAGATTGTTGAGACGGTGACCCGTACCGGCGCGAGTGTCGTTGGACCTGTGCCGCTGCCGACCGAGAAGAACGTGTACTGCGTTATCCGGTCGCCGCACAAGTACAAGGATTCGCGCGAGCATTTCGAGATGCGCACCCACAAGCGGCTCATCGACATCCTCGACCCGACGCCGAAGACGGTTGACGCGCTGATGCGCATCGACCTGCCGGCCAGCGTCGACGTGAACATCCAGTAGGAGAACCAGAAACCATGGCAAGAAAAGGAATTCTGGGCACCAAGCTGGGTATGACACAGGTGTTCGACGACAACAACCGGGTTGTCCCGGTGACCGTCGTCAAGGCCGGACCCAATGTGGTGACCCGCATTCGCACCCAGGAGCAGGACGGCTACAGTGCCATCCAGCTCGCATTCGGTGAGATCAGCCCGCGCAAGGTAACCAAGCCGGTCACCGGTCAGTTCGCTGCCGCGGGTATCAACCCCCGTCGCCACCTGGCCGAGCTGCGTCTGGACGATGAGGCCGCTGCCGCCGAGTACGAGGTCGGCCAGGAGCTGACCGCCGAGATCTTCAGTGATGGCGCCTATGTCGACGTCACCGGAACCTCGAAGGGCAAGGGCTTCGCCGGAACCATGAAGCGTCACGGCTTCAGCGGTCAGGGCGCCAGCCACGGTGCGCAGGCCGTGCACCGTCGTCCCGGCTCGATCGGTGGCTGCGCCACCCCGGGTCGTGTGTTCAAGGGCACGCGGATGTCCGGACGTATGGGTAGCGATCGCGTCACCACGCAGAACCTGGTGGTGCACAAGGTTGATGCTGAGAACGGCGTACTGCTGATCAAGGGTGCCATCCCCGGTCGTAAGGGTGGCCTGGTTGTGGTCCGCACCGCTGTCAAGCGAGGTGAGAAGTGAGCACTTTGAAAATTGACGTCAAGGCTCCGGGCGGCAAGACGGACGGCTCCATCGAGCTGCCGGCCGAATTGTTCGACGCCCCAGCCAACATCGCGCTGCTGCACCAGGTGGTGACCGCGCAGCTGGCCGCAGGCCGTCAGGGCACCCACTCCACGAAGCGTCGTGGTGAGGTGTCTGGTGGTGGCAAGAAGCCGTACCGGCAGAAGGGAACTGGTCGCGCCCGTCAGGGTTCGACCCGCGCACCGCAGTTCACCGGTGGTGGCGTTGTCCACGGCCCGCAGCCGCGTGACTACAGCCAGCGGACGCCCAAGAAGATGATCGCCGCCGCCCTGCGCGGTGCGCTGTCGGACCGGGCCCGCAACGGCCGGATCCATGCCGTCACGGAGCTGGTTGCCGGTCAGGAGCCCTCGACCAAGAGCGCCAAGTCGTTCCTGGCCGAGATCACCGACCGTAAGCAGCTGCTGGTGGTGCTGGGCCGTGACGATCTGGCTTCGGTCAAGAGCGTGCGGAACCTGCCGAACGTGCATGTGCTGGCCTACGACCAGCTCAACACCTACGACGTGTTGAAGGCCGACGATCTGGTGTTCAGCGTCGAGGCACTCAACGGCTTCATCAACGCCAAGAAGAAAGAGGAGGTGTCGGCCTGATGGCAACCATCGCTGACCCCCGCGACATCATCCTGGCCCCGGTGATCTCGGAGAAGTCGTACTCGTTGATCGAAGACAACGTGTACACCTTCGTTGTCCACCCGGACTCGAACAAGACGCAGATCAAGATCGCCATTGAAAAGATCTTCAGCGTCAAGGTCTCCTCGGTGAACACCGCCAACCGTCAGGGCAAGCGCAAGCGCACCCGCACCGGTTTCGGACAGCGCAAGAGCACCAAGCGCGCCATCGTCACCCTGGCACCGGGCAGCAAGCCGATCGACCTGTTTGGAGCCCCCGCGTAGTCGGGGAGTAGAGGACTAGAGAAGACATGGCTATTCGCAAGTACAAGCCGACGACCCCCGGTCGCCGCGGCTCGAGCGTCGCCGATTTCTCGGAGATCACTCGCTCGACTCCCGAGAAGTCCCTGGTTCGCCCGCTGCACGGCACCGGTGGCCGTAACGCCCACGGCCGCATCACCACTCGTCACAAGGGTGGCGGCCACAAGCGTGCCTACCGGTTGATTGATTTCCGTCGCCACGACAAGGACGGCGTCAACGCCAAGGTCGCGCACATCGAGTACGACCCCAACCGCACCGCGCGTATCGCGCTGCTGCACTTCCTGGACGGCGAGAAGCGTTACATCATCGCGCCGGTCGGGCTGTCGCAGGGTGACGTGGTGGAGTCGGGCGCCAACGCCGACATCAAGCCCGGCAACAACCTGCCGCTGCGCAACATCCCGACGGGTACCACCGTGCACGCCGTGGAGCTGCGTCCCGGTGGTGGAGCCAAGATGGCCCGCTCTGCCGGTGCGGGAATCCAGCTGCTGGGCAAGGAAGGCGCTTACGCCTCCCTGCGTATGCCCAGCGGTGAGATCCGCCGTGTCGACGTGCGCTGCCGCGCCACCGTCGGCGAGGTCGGCAACGCCGAGCAGGCCAACATCAACTGGGGTAAGGCCGGCCGTATGCGGTGGAAGGGCAAGCGCCCCACCGTCCGTGGTGTCGTGATGAACCCGGTCGACCACCCGCACGGTGGTGGTGAAGGTAAGACCTCCGGTGGTCGTCACCCGGTGAGCCCGTGGGGCAAGCCCGAAGGCCGCACCCGCAAGCCCAACAAGGCGAGCGACAAGCTCAT
>Ga0265327_10000533_pt1 | contig 65500 bp, 62 predicted proteins | sample 41621metaG_FD_202089 | JGI IMG/M metagenome (GOLD analysis project Ga0265327, IMG submission 202089) | Rhizosphere microbial communities from Carex aquatilis grown in University of Washington, Seatle, WA, United States - 4-16-21 metaG | ecosystem: Host-associated > Plants > Roots > Rhizosphere...
CCGGTAAGATTGAAAGTACGGTGAACAAATTCATGCAAACCGAAATTTTGTTTTAGAATCAAAATGATTTATAATTTTGTGGTCGCAAGAAACAACCGGAAATGAAAAACGTTTTTATCGCAATTACTATTCTGACGTCGCTTAAAATACACGCTCAAAAATTCGACAACAAAATTGAAGCGTTGAATAATTACATTGTTTTTGTCAACGAAAATGTGCATACGCTTTGGATGATGCACACTGAGTTTGACGACTTTAATCTGTCGCTTAATAAATATTATCTTGACCAAAGTTCGCCACTTGTTTTCAGAAACAGAGAACTTTTAAAACTGAAGTCGGAATATGTCATTTTGCCCGAAGAAATCTACAAAAAATGCGTCCGCGAAAGCGCAATTCTGCCAATCGAAAAACAAGACGTTCTGAATAATCATCTTAAAAAGATGGTACGCATTCTTCATAGCGTTCAGGCAAACCGCGATACGCTTGCCATTTACACAAAAAGTCAATGGTACGAACTGGATACAAATTTAACCAAAGCTTATGTGTTGCTGGAAAATTCGAGTAAATTGTTTGACGAATTTAAACGCGAGCGCGACGACCTGAGTGAAGACGTGTTTGGTTTGTATCAAAATTATATTTCGACTGACAGTTTAAATCCTTACTTCGTTTCGTCGCAAAAAATATTTCCGTTTTACGAACAGGTTTTTAATTTGTTGGACGCTACAAAAAAAGGCGATAAAAAAGCAGTCAAACTTTGCAATCAAAAAATCGACAGTTTGCTGAAATTAAACAATGCACATCGCGTCGAAATTATGAAAAGTTTTGCTAAGTACGACTTTGGCAAAACGCTTTCGCCATCAATGATGTACGATAATTTTTTAGAAAAGATGAATGCTGTCCGGTTGTTTGCAATAAATTATCTTAATGACATTGACATTTCAACGCCGCACATCGCAAAAGGGAAAGAATATTATTATTATAATTCGAAGTACATCAATCACATCAACAAACAAAACGCTGGAGCATATTATTTGTTTAATTTATTGGCTGACGATGCTGATGTTAAGTTTTTGAAAATGCCGGAAGAGCCCAACTGGTTTAAAGTTGCGTATCCCGAAAAACGCGAAAAGGAGCAACATAAAATTCTTGCTGAAATTGATTCGCTGGCAAATGACATTATTTTCCCAGAAGTCGATGCCAGAATGAAAAGCGTAATTGTTGATATGGATGACTCAATCAATCTAAATTTACCACCGGAACCCGATACTTTGCATGGTAAAAAAGCTCTGGTGAAAGAAAATCCAAAAATTATTGAACCTGTTATTGTTGAAAAATCCAAAAATAAACCGGATACTATACAACAAACGATTAATATTGCGTCCAAAATCATAGAATTGGATTCGACGATGGCTGAAGGTTTTAAACCCACTGCTGATGTAGAACCGCAGATTGCTAAAATTGACTCGAATACACTCGAAGGTTTTAAACCGACCAATCTGATATTGCTGCTTGATGTTTCGAGTTCTATGAATGAGAGAAATAAATTGCCCTTGTTCAAATCGGCGTTTAAAGAATTGCTTTCGCTGATGCGCCCCGAAGATTATGTTGCGATTGTAAGCTATGCTGCAAGTGCGAAACTTTCACTTAAATCGACGTCGGCAGTGCAAAATGAAACGATTGAAAAGGTTATCGACGGACTTGAGTCGGGCGGCGGAACAAATGTAATGAGTGGTTTAAAATTGTCGTATAAAACAATTTTAAATAGTTATATTGAAAACGGCAACAACCGTATCATTCTGGTTACTGACGGCGCTTTTGAAATTGATCAAAAAATGTATAACTTGGTGAAAAAAGCTGCCGAGCGCAAAATTGCTTTGAGCATTTTGTGCTTTGGGCGATTCGAAAGTTTGCTCACTGCAAAAAGATTTAGAGAACTTACAGCTTATGGCAAAGGCAATTATTATTTTGTGAAATCGAAAAACGCAAAAGAAATTTTGTTGAAAGAAGCGCAGTCGATGGTAAAATGACAAAAATCAAAAATAATTTTTCATTAAATCGTGCGTCCATTGCGGTTGCTCAATATTTCCTTTTGGAAGATATTCTTCGAAAACAGGTTTGATGTCTAAAACCGGCGTACCGTCAATGGCATCGAGATTTTTGACAGTCAAAATTTTGCCATCTTTTTTAATCAGATTTACAACTGTCAATCCAAGATGATTCGGTCTGTCTTTTTTGCGTTGAGCAAAAATTCCAACTTTCGGATAAGCAGGATTTTCTCGTGGGTGCTCACTTCCGGTAAACACTTTATCCGATTTATCGAAATAAAAAATAATTTCGAGATGCGAAAAATCGTCAATACCGTCAAGCGATTCAGTCGGCAATTCGTCAACCAAAATTATTTCGGAAATAATTTCCGACCAGTGATCGTCCAATTTTTCTTTCCGGCTGTTTTTAACAAAACCAATTGGTTTTAAAATTATTTCGTCATTCATTTTACTTTTGTAATTAGCCAACAAATATAAAAATAATTTTCCTGTAAAGGAAAATAGTTTGTAAAACATTATAATATAAAATTTTATTAAAAAAGTTTATAATTTTTTTTTGTGACTTCAAAAAAAATTTCGTCATTTTAAAGCAAAATATTTAACTTTGCAACCAAAACGCTCTCCGAAAATGACAAAAGAACAATTCGTCTTAAAACTCCAGTCGATTGGCGCGATAAAGTTTGGAAAATTCACGCTGAAGAGTGGAAAAGTTTCGCCGTTCTACATTGACTTACGCGAAATTACTTCGTACCCCGATATTTTGGAAGCCGTTTCGGGTTTGCTGGTTGAGAAAATTAAGCATCTCAAGTTCGATGTCATAACCGGCATACCTTACACCGCTTTGCCAATGGCTACGCTGGTTTCAACACGCATGCAAAAACCGCTCGTATATATGCGTAAAGAAGAAAAGGCGTATGGCGTTGGTGGCAGCGTAATTGGTAAGTTTCAGAAAAACGATATATGCCTTGTTGTTGACGACCTGATAACTACTGGCGAAAGCAAAATTGAAACTGCCGAAGCTTACGAAAAAGAAGGCGTCAAAATAAAAGATTTTGTTGTTGTGATTGACCGCAGTGTTGACGGACAAGATATTTTGGAGAAAAAAGGTTATCAGTTACATTCGTTGATGACGCTCGACGAAATTGTAAAAATTTTACGCAACCACGATTTGATTTCAGAAGAAAAAGTGAAAGAAATAAAAGATTTCACCGGCAGTCTAAAATCAATTTCCGAAGTTCTTGTTACGTCGGTTGTTGCAAACTCTTCAACCGTCAAATTAAAAGAACTTATCGAACACAAAAAGTCAAATTTAATTCTATCACTCGACGTCGAAAATCAAAAAGATTTTTTCCATATTTTAGACCAGACTGCCGAACATCTTGTAATGGTTAAAACGCATGTTGACGTACTCGACGATTTCGATAACGGTTTTATTACGAAACTGAAAAAGTACGCCGAAAAATATAATTTTCTTATTTTCGAAGACCGCAAATTTGCTGACATAGGCAACACTGTGCGCAAACAATATCGCGGTGGAATTTATAAGATTTCGCAATGGTCAGAATTTGTAACCGTTCATCTGTTGCCGGGCGAAGGAATTTTAACCGGTTTGTTTGACGGACTTGAAAATCGTTCTTCATTTTTGCTGGCGCGCATGTCAGCCAAAGGAAATCTGATAAACGAAACTTACACACGCAAAGTACTCGAAATCGGTCGTAATTTTCAACATTGCGTTTCGGGTTATATCGGTCATGGCAACAGCGTGCAAGACATTGCGCGTTTCAAAGAGAAAATACCCGCCGGACAAATGCTATTGATGCCCGGTGTGCAACTCGAAAAAGGTGGCGACGCAATGGGACAACAATATATAACGGTTGAAGATGCAATGAATGGCGGCGCTGATGCAATTATTATAGGACGCGGAATTTACGGCGAAAAAAATCCGAAAGAAGCAGCGCAAATTTATCGCGAAAAAGCCTGGAATTTATTTAGTACAAAAAAATAAAAAGATTTAGATGAAGAATTTAATTTCCATGCGCGACGTATCTAAAAACGATATTCACCGTTTTTTAGACGTCGCCGAAAAAATTGAAAATGGCGTCATTAAACCCGACTTATGGGGCAAACTGGCGGCGCTTATGTTTTTCGAACCATCCACGCGTACACATTTTTCGTTCGACACTGCCATGAAACGAATGGGCGGTCAAACCATGTCGATGAGTGGTACCAGTTCGACGTCAGTACAAAAAGGTGAAACCTTGCATGACACGCTTATGACCATCAGCCAGTATGCCGATATTATTATTATGCGTCATGTGGTCGAAGGTGCGGCGCGTTATGCGTCAGAAGTAGTAACCATTCCGGTTGTAAACGCAGGCGATGGTGCGAATCAACATCCTACTCAGGCGTTGCTCGATTTGTATTCTATTGTTAAGACGCAAGGTACGCTCGAAAATCTGACGCTTGGTTTGGTCGGCGATTTGCGTTTGGGACGTACCGTTCATTCGTTGGTTCAGGCAATGGCAGATTTTAATCCGAAGTTTTATTTTGCTTCGCCGTCGCACTTGCGGATGCCGGGTTATATTAAAGACGATTTGCTGGCTAAAGGTGTCAGGTTTGAAGAAGTAAAAGAGATTGACGAAATTATGCCAAACCTCGATATCATGTACGTTACAAGAATTCAAAAGGAACGTTTTGCAGTTCCAGAAGATTATGAAAAAGTAAAAGATTCATATATTATTACAAGTGAATTTTTAAAAAATGTAAAACCAACTTTCAAAGTTTTGCATCCACTTCCGCGCGTCAATGAAATTACGATGGATGTTGATAAAACTCAATATGCATATTATTTCCAACAAGCAAAAAATGGAGTGTTTATGCGGCAAGCAATTATTTCGCTTTTATTGGGAGCAGTTTAATTAAGAATTAGGAATTAAGAATTAGGAATATAAAGTTAAGTAATAATGAAAGAGCAGTTAAAAGTTGATCCGATAAAAAATGGAACTGTCATTGACCACATTACAGCAGGCAAAGCGCTTACGGTTATTGATATTATCAATTTGAATAAATCGAATAGCGAAGTAATGATTGGTATGTATCTGAACAGCCATAAAATGGGTAAGAAAGACATCATTAAAATTGAAGACCGCGAACTGTCGCAGGACGAAGTGAATAAAATTGCTTTGATTTCGCCGACCGCAACAACTATTATTATTAATGACTACAAAGTCGTACGAAAAGTTCCGGTTGAAATACCCGACAGAATTGAAGGAATGATAATTTGTCCAAACCCAAAATGCGTTACAACAACCGAAAAAATTAAGACCAAATTTGAAGTTGCGCAACGCTCGCCACTTCAGGTGCGCTGCGAATATTGCGAAAAAAAATACGGAATCGATGAAATTAAATTTTCGGTTTAGTTATTTATATTTTACCGCAAAGGCGCTAAGGCGCAAAGTTGAAAAAAACTTTGCGTCTTAGCGCCTTTGCGGTGAAATAAAATTAATATTGTTCTTTCTCGTTTGGAAATTCGCTTGATTTTACGTCTTTAATATAATTTTGTACACCGGTTGTAATTTCTTCGGCAAGATTGTGGTAGCGTCTTAAAAAACGTGGCGAAAATTCTTGTGTCAATCCAATCATATCATGGAAAACCAAAACCTGACCGTCAACTCCGCCACCGGCGCCAATACCGATTACCGGAATTTTTAATTTTTGTGCAACAAGCTCGCCTAATTTTGCCGGAATTTTTTCGAGAACAATTGCAAAACATCCGGCTTCCTGTAATATTTCGGCATCTTCAAGTAGTTTTTGTGCTTCGGCTTCTTCGCGGGCACGCACAATGTATGTCCCGAATTTATGAATGCTTTGCGGCGTCAATCCAAGATGTCCCATAATTGGAATCCCGGCAGAAAGAATTCTTGTTACCGAATCCTGAATTTCTTTACCGCCTTCCATTTTAATAGCGTGTGCGCCGGTTTCTTTCATAATACGAATGGCAGAAATCAATGCTTCTTTAGAGTTACCCTGATACGTTCCGAATGGCATGTCAACCACAACCAATGCGCGATTAACGCCACGCACAACGCCCGATGCATGATAAATCATTTCGTTGAGCGTAATCGGAATAGTTGTGTCATAGCCAGCCATTACGTTCGAGGCAGAATCGCCAACCAAAATAATGTCGATGCCAGCCTGATCAATTATTTTAGCCGTCGAATAATCATAAGCTGTTAGCATTGCAATTTTTTCGCCGGTGAGTTTCATGTGTTGAAGCACATGCGTCGTAACGCGTTTAATATTTTGATGTACTGACATGATTTGGTTAATTTTTAGATGTTAATTTTATTAAAGCAAAGGTGCAAAATTTATTTTAAATAACGTACCGGATCTATTGTATTTTTGCTGACATATACTAAATTTGTGTTGTCTTAAAAATTTAATTTCAGCAAAAATTATGCAACCAAAAAACAATCCGGCAATTCAGGCAATTATGAACGAACAGGAGTTTGATGAAGTCATTCAGAAATGTTCTGTATGTCACGTTGGCATGGTCGATGACGACAAACCGTATGTGCTTGGTTTTAATTTTGGATATAAAGACCGCGTCATTTATTTGCACAGCGCCAAAGAAGGAAAAAAAATCGAGATTTTGAAACGTAACAACAATGTTTGTGTGGAGTTTGACGCCGATCATTTGCTTTTCGCGCGGCACGAAAATGTTGCTTGCTCATGGCGGATGCGTTACAGAAGTGTTCTGGCGCATGGTAAAGCCGTTTTTGTTGACGAATACGACGAAAAAATTGAAGCGCTGAAAATTTTTATGAAACATCATTCGGGAATTGATTTTAATTACAACAAACCGGCCGTTGATAATATTTTAATAATTAAAATAGAAATTGAAACGATGACAGGACGCAAGTTTGAATATATCGGATAATTAAAAATTTTGCAATGAAGTATTTATTTTTTATTCTTTTTATTGTTCCAACTTTACTTTGTGGACAAGACGTTTTGAAGTACGAAAATATTTCGTATCGCAATACCATTCAGACCGTTTTGCTTTTTCGTCAGGGTTGGGAATTGTCGTACCCAATAATCAATTTAAATACAACAGAAAAACTTGAACTTAGTTTCGACGACTTAGACAAAGACATTAAGAATTATTGTTATACCATTATTCATTGCGACGCTGACTGGCAGCCGTCTGACGTTATGCCGCCCGATTATATTGATGGTTTTGTCGAAAATAAAATTAGCGATTACCGTTATTCGTTCAATACAATTGTAAATTATACGCATTATGATATTGTTTTTCCGAACGAAGATATGAAAATTAAAATTTCGGGTAACTACATTATTTTGGTTTACGAAAATTTTGATCAATCGCAATTGGTTTTGTCGCGACGGTTTTCGGTTGTAGAACCAAAAGTAACCATAACTGCAAATATCAAGCGTCCAACAATTGTCGATTTACGCGATTGTTGTCAGGAAGTTGATTTTTCGATTAACCATGCGTCGTATAAAATTTCAAATCCTTACGAAGATTTGCATATCGTAGTTACACAAAATAATCGTTGGGACAATGCCATTCGCGAACTCAAACCTGTGTATATTAAAGAAAATGAATTGGATTACGATTTTGACGGCGCTGAAAATGTGTTTAAAGGTTTGAATGAATTCAGGTTTTTTAATTGTCAAAATGTAAATTTTAAAGCAGAGCGCGTTGATAGTATTTATTTCGAAAAGCCATACACACATTTTGTTTTGTTGCCAGACTTTAAACCCAAAAGAAACAATTATTTGTATCACGAAGATATTAACGGGAAACGATTAATAAAGATTGAAATGTCAAACAGTTCGGAAACAGAAGCCGATTATGTGATGGTGCATTTCAGACTGCCTTATGATGCACCAATTTCTTATGGAAATTTTTATATAACCGGTGCGTTGAGCGATTGGAATTATACGAACAACAATTTGATGAAGTATAATTATGCACATAAATCTTACGAACTCGAAATGCTGCTGAAACAAGGCTATTACAATTATACATATACTTTTGTCAGCAACAACACAAATCAGGTTGACGGGACTTATACCGAAGGTTCTTTTTTCGAAACCGAAAACGATTATTTGATTTATGTTTATCAAAACGATTACAGCGTTCGTTACCAAAAACTTATTTGCGTTTATCTTGGAAATTCGTTGAAGAAGTTTTGAGAACTATCTTGCAATTTTAAATATGGTTGAACAAATTATTTTAAAGTCGGTAACAAAACTCATTTCGCTGATATATTTTAAATTAAGAACGAGTTTTGCGGGCATAATTTCGTCGATATACAATTTTTCGGGATCGGACGAAGCGCCAAGAATTTCATTTTCGTTGCTGTATTCAATCGACGCGTAATCGGTTATTCCGGGACGGACATTCAAAACGCGCAATTGTTCAACATTATATAAATCGACATATTTTCTGACTTCCGGGCGCGGTCCGACCAAACTCATGTCACCCAGAAAGACATTGAAAAGTTGCGGCAATTCGTCAAGTTTGTATTTTCGCAAAAAGTAACCGGCGCGCGTTATTCTACTATCGCGACCGCCAATCGTCAGTAAACCTTTTTTTTCGGAACTGGCTCGCATTGTACGAAATTTAAACAATTTAAAATCTTTGCTATTTTTACCAACTCGTTTTTGAAAATAGAATATTCCACCGCGACTGTCAAAAATTATCCAAATAGAAATGATGATGAAAATTAGTGAAAGTAAAATAATTCCAATAAATGAAAAGAATATATCAAATAGACGTTTTAGAACCATAATTTTAAATTTCAATTTGTTGGTTATCATAAGCCAAAAACATATTTGCCGGTAATTTTATATTGACATCGTCGTGCAATCCAATCTGGTGGCTCATGTGCGTAAAATAAGTTTTTTCTGGATTAGCGCGATAACTAATTTCGATTGCTTCGTTCAACGAAAAATGCGATGGATGCGATTCATTACGTAACGCATTAATCACCAAAATTTTCGTGCCTTTCATTAATTCCAAATCTTCGTCGGCAATAAAATTGGCATCGGTCATATAAGTAAAATCGCCGAAACGGAAACCAAAAACCGGTAAATCCATGTGTAGCGCACGAATGGGAATAATTTTATGTCCTAAAATTGTGAATTCGCGATTTTGAATTTCGTGTAAAACTATTTTCGGAATACCGGGATATTTATACATCGAAAAAATATATGCAAACTCGCGCTTTAACGCATTAATAACGCGACTTTCCGCATAAACATCAATTGCTTTTTTATGAATATAATTGTATGGACGAATGTCGTCAAGTCCGGCAATGTGATCTTTGTGTTCGTGGGTAAAAAGAATGGCATCAATATTTTGAACATCGTTGCGCAACATTTGTTGGCGAAAATCGGGACCGGAATCAACGACAAAAGTATGCCCGGCATCTTCGACCAAAACCGATGTACGCAAACGGTTGTCTTTCGGATTTGCCGATTTACAAACATTGCATTTACACCCAATCATCGGCACTCCGCCCGAAGTTCCTGTTCCTAAAAAAGTAATTTTCATTTCAAATTTTCAATTCTCAAATGTATTCATTTGTTTGATGTTTTTATAAAAAGTCAGAAAATAATTTTATTTCAAAATTCGAAATTTGTAAATCGTATTAGTTTCATTATTTTTGCGGCGTTAAAAAAAATTGAATGACCGAACAAAAAACAGTTGCATTTCATACCTTGGGTTGTAAATTAAATTTTTCGGAAACGAGCACCATTGCACGTTTGTTTTCGGAGCGTGGATACAAACGCATTGATTTTAATGAGCAAGCCGACGTTTATGTAATTAACACATGCTCTGTCACCGAAGTTGCCGACAAAAAATGCCGTTATTTTATAAATAAAGCAATTCATACATCGCCAAATGCTTTTGTGGTTGTGGTCGGATGCTATTCGCAATTGCAGCCCGAAAAAATTTCCGAAATTCATGGCGTCGATTTAATACTTGGAACGCAGGACAAATTTCGTTTGGTCAACTTTTTAGAGGACATTGAAAAACGCGACGTTCCAATCATTCACAATTGTCATATTGAAGACGTTCACCGTTTCGATTCGGCTTATTCATTGGGTGGACGCACGCGCTCGTTTTTAAAAATTCAGGACGGTTGCGATTATCCATGCACCTATTGCACCATTCCGCTGGCACGCGGAAATTCGCGGAACGACACTATTGAAAATGTTATAAAAAATGCAAACGAAATTGCGTCGAAAGGATTTAAAGAAATTGTGCTAACCGGCGTAAACATTGGCGATTTTGGCAGAACGAACGACGAAAATTTTTTCGATTTACTTAAACAACTCGACAATGTTGACGGAATTGAACGTTACCGGATTTCGTCTATCGAACCAAATTTATTAACTGACGAAATAATTTGCTTTGTCGCACAATCGAAAAAGTTTTTGCCACATTTTCATGTTCCTTTGCAGTCGGGTTCCGATAAAATTTTGGCTTTGATGCAACGTCGTTATAACTGCAAAAAATTTGAGGACAGAATATTGTCAATTAAAAATATTTTGCCCGACGCTTTTATTGGAATCGACATAATGGTTGGTTTTCCGGGCGAAACGAATATCGATTTCGAAGATTCGTATAATTTTATCGACAGGTTGGACATTAGTTTTTTGCACGTATTTACGTATTCCGAAAGACCAAACACAAAAGCAACCGATTTTGTTGAAAAAGTAAGTCATGCCGAAAAAGAAAAACGCAGCAAAATGCTTCATCAATTGTCAGAAAAAAAGCATCGCGCATTTTACGAAAAACATTTGAATACAACAGCCAAAGTTCTTTTTGAGTCGCAAAAAATAGGCGACTTTATGTTTGGTTTCACAGGCAATTATATCAAAGTGCAACATCAGTACAATTCTGCTCTCGTGAACAATATTGTAAATGTGCGGTTGATAAAAATATTAGAAAATACTAACGTTTTTGGCGAAATTGTGCAATAGTATTGAAACTTATTATAATTTTGCCGCTTCGTAATAAAATTAATATCAATGTATCCAACTCTAACAGATTTATTAAAAGATTTATTCGGAATAAATGTTCCGTTGCCAATACAAACGTATGGATTGTGGATGGCAATTTCATTTTTTGCAGGTGGCTTTATTTTGATTCTCGAATTTCGGCGCAAAGAAAATGAAGGCAGACTAAAAGTCATAAACCGCAAAATAACAATCGGCGAGCGCGCAAAGCCCGAAGGTCTTGCCATTTCGGCATTAATCGGATTTGTTCTTGGTTTCAAACTTGTCGAAGCTATTTTTCATTACTCCGATTTTGTTTCAAATCCGCAAAATTTTTTGATGTCATTGCGCGGCAATTTTATTGGCGGATTTATTGTTGCGGCAATATCGGCATACATGCACTACCGCGACAAAGAAAAACAAAAACTTGACAAACCACAAATCAAAGACATAACGGTTCATCCGTACGAACTTACCGGAAATATTTTAATTCTTGGCGCTGTCTTTGGAATACTCGGCTCGAAAATTTTTCACAATCTCGAAAACATTGATGATTTAATTGCCGATCCGATTGGCTCTATTTTTTCGTTCAGCGGATTGTCGTATCTGGGCGGTTTTCTTTTGGCTGGCGCAGCAATTATTTATTATGCAAACAAAAATAAAATTAAGCCTTTGGACATTTGCGACATTGTAGCTCCGGGACTTGCAGTTGCTTATGGTGTTGGCAGGATTGGTTGTCACATGGCTGGCGATGGTTGCTGGGGCATCGTCAACACTTCGCCAAAACCGGGCTGGATGAGTTTTCTACCTGACTGGTTATGGAAATACAATTTTCCGCACAACGTTATTAATCAAGGACCAATATTTGACAATTGCACCGGTAAATTTTGTCATTATTTAGACAAACCTGTTTACCCGACGTCGTTATACGAATTTATTTTAATGATGGTCATATTTGCAATAATCTGGATGATTCGCAAACACGTCAAATTGTCCGGAATGTTATTTTGCATTTATTTAATTTTATCGTCGGTTGAACGTTTCGGAATGGAACAAATCCGCATCAATAACAAATACCATTTCCTTGGTATCAGCGCTACACAAGCCGAAATAATTTCTATAGTTTTAATCATTGCTGGAATCGTTGGAATATTTTTAATACAAAAATATCGTTCCAAAATCGAAAATAATTGATGTTGTAAAACGTAAATTTTTTAAATTATGAATTACGAAAATCTTTGCTACAAAACCTGCGACTTGGCAAAAACTGTTGGCGAATATGTACGTCAACAAGTTAATCTTATTTCGGAGACTGACATTATTACAAAAGGTCTGCATAATTTTGTAACCAACGTTGACACGCGCTCTGAAAAACGCATCATCGATGGTTTGCGAAAAATGTTGCCCGAATCAGGATTTATTGCCGAAGAACAAACCAGTACCAAAAAGGGATTACATTACAACTGGATTGTCGATCCGCTCGACGGAACTACAAATTATATACATGGTCTTTCGCCTTACGCTATCAGCATTGCATTGCTCGAAGATGAAGAACTCGTTCTTGGCGTCGTTTACGAAATGAGTTTGAAAGAATGTTTTTACGCTTGGAAAGGAAGCAAGGCATACATGAATGGTAAAGTAATCAACGTTTCGAAAGCCATTGCTGTCGAAGAATCGTTGATTGCAACCGGATTTCCATATTACGATTACAAACGTTTGATGGAATTTATGAAAACCATTGAATATTTTATCGAAAATTCACATGGTTTGCGACGCTTAGGTTCTGCGGCAACTGACTTGGCGTACGTTGCCTGCGGACGTTTCGATGCTTTCTACGAATACAGCCTTAGCCCTTGGGACGTGGCAGCCGGAGCATTTATTGTGCAACAGGCTGGTGGAAAAATCGGCGATTTTAAAGGCGAAAATAATTACATTTTTGGAAAAGAAATTGTTGCATCGAACAGCGCCATTTACGACGAATTTTTAAGTATCATCAAAAAAATAATGTATTGATTTTCGTCGAAAAAAAATGACAAAAGTAGCCATCGTAATATTAAACTGGAACGGAAAACATTTTCTCGAAAAATTTTTATCGTCGGTTGTGAACAATTCGCAACCTGCCGGTTATTTAATTTATGTGGCTGACAATGGTTCGACTGATAATTCAATTGAATTTCTCAAACAAAATTTTCCGTCAATAAAATTAATTCTTTTCGATAAAAATTACGGGTTCACCGGTGGGTACAACAAAGCGCTCGCAGAAATCGATGCTGAATATTTTGTGTTACTCAATTCGGACGTCGAAGTAACACCAGATTGGATAAAACCGATTATCGATTTGATGGACAGCAATTCGCAAATTGCGGCATGTCAACCCAAAATAAAAGCCTACCACGACCGCGGTAAATTCGAATACGCCGGAGCTGCCGGTGGGTTTATCGACAAATTTGGTTATCCATTTTGCCGAGGTCGTATTTTAAACAAAATCGAAACAGATAATGGTCAATATGACGACGTGCGCGAAATATTTTGGGCTACCGGCGCCTGCATGTTTGTAAGAGCCGAATTGTACAAAAAAATTGGCGGTTTGGACGATTTGTTTTTTGCCCACATGGAAGAAATTGATCTTTGCTGGCGTTTGAAAAATGCCGGCTATAAAATATATGTTGTTCCGACAGTTACCGTTTATCACGTTGGCGGCGGCACTTTGCCAAACAACAATCCGCGCAAACTTTTTTACAATTACCGCAACAATTTATTTTTGTTGTACAAAAATATTGACAAACGCAAACTGTTTAGCACAATCGTTTTTAGAATGTTGCTCGACGGACTTTCGGCATTTACTTATTTGGCAACTTTTAGATTTACGTATTTCATTACCGTTTTCAAGGCGCACATAAAATTTTATAATACAATAAAAGATTTAAAAATAAAACGTTTAGAAATAGAACAATTTTCGAAATCGATAAAACACAATGAAATTTATAGTCAAAGTTTAGTTTTTTCGTTTTTTATAAAAAAACTACATACTTTTGATAAATTTAAATTCGATAAATTTTAAGGACAAATCAAAAATTCAATACTATTTTCGAACATTAAAATAATAAAATCGTGTCAGACAGCATTGTAATTATTCCAACGTACAACGAAAAAGAAAATATCGAAAGTATTATTCGTTATGTTTTTCAATTGCCAAAAGAATTTGAAATTCTTATTATTGACGACAATTCGCCCGACGGAACCGCCGACATTATTAAACGTTTGCAACAAGAATTTAAAGGGTTACATCTTGTGCAACGCGCCGGTAAATTAGGCCTTGGGACTGCATACATCGCCGGATTTCATTGGGCGATTGACCACAAATACGATTTTATTTTCGAGATGGACGCCGACTTTTCTCACAATCCCGACGATTTGTTGCATTTATATGATGCCTGTGCAAATCAAGGCGCTGACGTTGCGATTGGGTCGCGGTACAAAACAGGCGTGAATGTTGTAAACTGGCCTATGGCGCGTATCATTATGTCGTATTATGCGTCGGCTTATGTGCGTTTTGTTACCGGCATGGACATCCGAGACACAACAGCAGGTTTCAAATGTTACCGTCGCCGCGTACTCGAAACGATTGAAATGGACAGAATCAAATTTAAAGGTTATGCTTTCCAGATTGAAATGAAATTTACAGCATGGAAACACGGCTTTAAAATTATGGAAGTGCCTATCATTTTTACTGACCGTCGAAAAGGAAGTTCCAAAATGAGTGGCGGCATATTTAACGAAGCTGTTTGGGGAGTTCTGAGAATGAAATGGGCAAGTTTTTTCCGCAAATACGCTAAAGTGGCATAACCATTTCTGAAATTTACAACATATATATGACATCAAAGGAATTGAAAATAGTTTTTATGGGGACGCCGGAATTTGCGGTTTGTTCGTTAGAAAAACTTATTGTCAAACTATATAATGTTGTTGCAGTTGTAACGGTACCAGACAAACCAGCCGGTCGTGGACAAAAGTTGAGTCAGTCGGCAGTCAAAGAATTTGCGTTGAAAAATAATTTGCCGGTGCTTCAACCCGAAAAATTAAAAGACGAACAATTTTTATCGCAATTAAAATCATTCGACGCCGATTTATTTATTATCGTTGCATTCAGAATGTTGCCCGAAATTGTTTGGAAAATGCCAAAACTTGGAACATTTAACCTGCACGGTTCATTGCTTCCACAATATCGTGGCGCTGCGCCAATCAATCACGCTGTAATAAATGGCGAAAAAGAGACCGGCGTTACAACTTTTTTTATCGAACAACAAATTGATACCGGAAATATTTTATTCAGCACAAAGATTTCAATTGGCGAAAACGAAACAACCGGTCAGGTGCACGACAGATTAATGGTTACAGGCGCAGATTTGGTTTTAAAAACCGTCGATGCAATTGCCGAAAATAAGGCGATACTTGTTAAACAAGAAAATCTTATTGGCAATGTCGAATTAAAACCAGCTCCAAAAATTTTTAAAGAGCATTGTAAAATTGACTGGAAACAAAATGGTCAAACTATTCACAACCTGATTCGAGGATTGTCTCCATATCCATCTGCTTGGACAGAATTAGTTTCAATCGAACCAGAAAGTCAACCTATTTTATTTAAAATTTTCGAAAGTGAATTTATTGTTACACCTCACCAACTTAATATTGGCGAAATAATTTGCGATGGAAAAACTATTTTAGAAATTGCCGTGCACGATGGGTTTATAAGACTTAAAAATATTCAACTTGCTGGAAGGAAAATACTTAACATCGATCAATTTTTGCAAGGATTTAATATAAGCAAATATCAGCTTGCCGGAATTTAAAATTTTATGATAATCAAACCTAAAAACATTTGTTTTAAACAGATAAACGTGCTATTTTTGTTTAATAATGATTTAATAAGCCTATCTTTATGCAAATAAAAGAATTGAAAACGCTTGTTTTTGAGTATTCTTTCGACGAACTAAAATCGCAAGACAAATTACTTATTGAAAAATCGCGGGAAGTTGCGAAAAAAGCGTATGCACCGTATTCGAAATTTAATGTCGGAGCTGCGATTTTACTTGCCAATGACGAAATTATTTGTGGCAATAATCAGGAAAATGCTGCGTATCCATCGGGTATTTGTGCGGAGCGTACAGCCATTTTTTATGCCAATGCAAATTATCCCGACGTTCCTGTTTTGAAAGTTGCAATTAGCGTTTATTTTAAATCTGATTTTATCGAAATGCCAGTTCCGCCATGTGGTTCGTGCCGCCAAGTATTACTCGAAACCGAAAACCGTTTTAATCAACCCATTCAAATTCTTATGGCAGGGAAACATAAAATTTTTGTTATCGAAAATGTAAAATCTTTATTGCCATTGACGTTTGGAAATGATTTTTTAATGTAATAAATTAATTGTCAACAAGTAATTTCAAACTTGTACAAGTTTCGACTTTGCGCGCAAAAAAAAATATTTCCGAACTAAAAAACGAGGCTTAATATTTGCTCAAAAGCAATTAAATAACTAACATTACAAATAAAAATTTTATATTTTTTCTTGCATAAAGCTTAGGTTTAAAGAAAAATAAAATTATGAATGGTGAACAATATACCGGTCAGCAATTAATTAATCAATGTAATATTTTATCGCAAAGAATAGTCGCATTGGAACTTGAAAACCAAGTTGTAAAAGCAAATAATTCGGAATTGACAAAGTCTGTACAACAACTTAAAGAGTTGAATGCGTCGAAAGATAGATTTTTTTCAATCATTGCGCACGACCTAAAAAATCCTTTAAATAGTCTTTTAGGATTTACCGAATTAATGTACACCAATTTAAATGAATTTGACAATAATAAAATAACAACTTTTAGCCGTATCATTTATGACGCAGCACGCGAAGTCCAGAATTTATTAGACAATTTATTAGAATGGAGTCGCATTCAACGCGGCGTCATAAAAATAATTCCAGAAAAATTAAATATCAAAGAATTTATTGACGATTGCATTGATAATTGCGAAAATCAACTGACAGCCAAACAAATCCAAATAGAAAATAAAATCACAGAAAATTTGTGGGTGTATGCTGATCCGAATATGATTCAACTAATTTTACGGAACCTGATGTCAAACGCTATTAAATTTAATCATATCAACGGATTCATTCAATTAAAAAGTCAATCAAAAGAAAATTTTATAGAAATATCATTTATTGACAGCGGCATCGGAATAAAAAAAGAAAACTTTAAAGATTTGTTTATTTTCACTGTTGACAATTTGGTTGGAAATAGCAGTAAAGAAAAAGGCACCGGATTAGGTCTGGTTTTATGCAAAGAGTTTGTAGAACTTAATGGCGGCAAAATTACTGTGGAAAGCGAAACCGGAAATGGAAGCAGTTTTACTTTTTCGCTACCGCGTGTAAATAACTAATCTTGACTCATTAAATATAAATTCAACCCGACCGATGGAAAAAATAAAATACGAACGTCCGATAATAAGAAGCATTTCCGTAGGAGTGCCTAACAAAATCGGTAGCAAAGGCTTTTCGCGACCAATGACACACATCGAAGGCATTGCCGTGAAAGATTTGATTGAAAAATATGGTTCTCCACTATTTGTTATTTCCGAAAAAGTTTTAACAGACACATTCAACGATGCAAAACGAGCATTTACAACCCGTTATCCAAAAGTACAGTTTGCATGGTCTTACAAAACAAATTACATCGATGCGGTTTGCAGGATTTATCAAAAATTAGGTTCATGGGCTGAGGTTGTTTCGGGTTTCGAATATCACAAAGCGTTGAAAAATGGAATCGATCCGACCAACATTATTTTTAACGGACCCGATAAAAGCAAAGCCGATTTGGAATTGGCAATTCGCAACGGTTCCTATTTGCACATCGATCATTTTGACGAACTCTTCGAAATCGTCGGTTTGACGAATAAATTAAATTTGAAAGCTAAAGTTGCTGTCCGCATTAACATGGATACCGGAATTATACCGCAGTGGGACCGATTCGGTTTTAATTACGAAAGTGGTGAAGCGTGGAATGTTGTCAACCGCATTATGCTCAATCCAAATCTCGAATTAGTTGGTTTACATTGCCATATTGGAACATACATTTTATCGACCAATGCTTATGGGCAAGCTGCGTCAAAGCTGGCAGAAATGACTTATCAAATCGAAAAGAAATTCAAACATAACATTAAGTACATTGACATTGGCGGAGGATTCGCATCGAAAAACACATTGCGTGGCGCTTATTTAACCGGCACCGATACTTGCCCAACTTTCGACGAATATGCAGACGCCATCAGCAATGCACTTATCAACACCGGTCTTAATCCAAAACATTTACCGACCTTGATTTTGGAAACCGGTCGCGCACTTATAGACGATGCCGCATTTTTACTGGGAACCGTTTTGGCAAACAAACGTTTGCCCGATGGTCGCCGGAGCACGATTGTCGATGTTGGCGTAAATATTTTATTTACCGCCTTTTGGTACGACCACACAATTATTCCGGCGCAAGATTATTCCAGTTTTAACGAAGACACAATAATTTACGGTCCGTTGTGTATGAATATCGATATTATCCGACCAAATCTTGCTTTTCCGCCATTGAATCGCGGCGATAATTTTGTAATCTTGCGCGTTGGTGCATATAACATGACGCAATGGATGCAATTCATTACATTACGTCCAAAAGTTATTTTGATTGACACCACCGGTCATGTACATATAATTCGCGAAAACGAAACTGAAGCGACATTTGCCCAAATGGAACGACTTCCTGAATATTTGAAATAATTGTTAATTATCAATTTTTAATTGTTAATTCACAATGAAAAAAAAATCGAAATCGAAAATAAATACTTTTGGCAAAGGAGTCGTTTTAAGTTATTCGCAAATATTTTTTTCAACAAACTTTAAATTTTCGTTCTTATTAATTTTAGTTTCGTTTTTCGACTTACAAGCCGGTATTTGCGGATTAATTGGCGTTACGTTGAGCAATATTTTTGCAATCTGGTTGGGTTTCGACCGTCGAAATATTTCGCAAGGATACTACGGCTTTAACAGTTTGCTTATTTGTCTTGGTCTTGGCGTTTATTTTCTTGCCAGTGTACAACTTTTGCTTCTGCTTTTGCTTGCTGCTGTATTTGGGCTTTTTGTAACCATTGTTCTACAAGGAGTCTTGGGAAAATATTATCTGCCTTATTTAAGTTTGCCATTTTTAATTGTCTTTTGGACGATCATGCTTGCATCGCGTAAATTTACTTCTTTGCAATTGAATGAGCATGGCGTTTTTTATCTAAATGAACTTTATAAACTTGGCGGCACTTATACTTTGAAAATTTTCACCTATTTAGACACCATTTCCGAGCCGGTTTTTATCAAAACATATTTTTTGTCGCTTGGTGCAATCTTTTTTCAATATCATGTTTTAAGCGGATGTTTAATTGCTGTGGGATTGTTACTCTATTCGCGCATTTCTTTTAGTTTATCGGTCATCGGATTTTGTGCAGCATATATTTTTTATTCTATACTTGGTGTTGATTTTAATTCGCTAAGTTATTCGTATATAGGATTTAATTATATTTTAAGTTCCATTGCAATCGGCGGATATTTTTTAATTCCGTCGCGCGTAACTTACCAATGGATTATTTTGCTTGTTCCGCTGGTAGCAATAATCAGCATCAGTTTTACTTTCATAATTGGCATCTATCAACTGTCGATTTACAGTTTGCCGTTTAACCTTATTGTTTTGACTTTTTTGTACATGCTGAAATTGCGCGTCAATAAAAATCCATTATTGACAGAAGTGATTGTCCAGCAAGGTACACCTGAGAAAAATCTTTACTTTTATAAAAATTCGGAAAAACGTTTAAAGTCGAATTATATTTTTCCATTCAAACTACCATTCTGGGGCGAGTGGACGGTTTCGCAGGCACACAACGGCGCATACACACACAAAGACGACTGGCGACATGCCTGGGATTTTGTTATTACAGGACAAAATGGAAAAACTTTTACAAACGAAGGTCTGAATTGTAAAGATTTTTTCGCTTATAATAAAAACGTTTTGGCGTCGGCTGACGGTGTTGTCGAAGAATTGGTTGACGGAATTGCTGACAATGAAATTGGCGACATTAATGTTAACGAAAACTGGGGAAACACAATCATTATCAAACATACCGACCATTTGTATTCCAAACTTTGTCATTTAAAAGCGACAACTCTAAAAGTTAGAAAAGGTGATTTTGTTAAGCAAGGACAAATAATAGCGCAATGCGGTAATTCCGGTCGGTCACCCGAACCGCATTTACATTTTCAAATTCAAGCGACGCCTTATATCGGTTCGAAAACAATTGAATATCCGATCAGTCATTATTTGACAAAAAAGGAAAAAAAAATTGATTTAAAAAGTTTCGATATTCCAAAATTAAAAGACATCGTTTCGAATATCGATGAAAATAATTTATTAACAAATGCTTTCCATTTTATTCCCGGTCAAACCATTACGTTCAATTTTATTAGTACAAAAAAATCAAAAATAGAAAAAAATACTTTGATTTTCGAGATTCAAACAGATGCATTGAATTATCATTATATTTATTGTCGAAAAACCAATTCTTACGCTTATTTCCAAAACGATGGAACGTTATTTTATTTTACAAATTTTATCGGTAGCCGCAAGTCGCTGTTATATTATTTTTATCTGACGTGTTTCAAAGTACCGCAAGGTTTTTATAAACAATTGATAATACACGATTTATTTCCGGTAAATCATTTATATAAAGGATTGTTACTGGCAGTGCAGGATTTTATTGCGCCATTTTACATTTTTCTAAAAGCAAGTTATACCATACAAAGCAAATCAATCGACGACGAATTTAATCCACAAAATATTGTTTTAAATTCTACAATCGAAACAGCAATTGGATCGAAAAAACTTAGAACCATCTTTGCTTCGATTGATATAAATGAAAAAGGTTTGCATAAATTTATTATTCAAGATAATACTAAAAAAATTGAAGTGCAATGTGTCAATTAAATAAATTTTGCAAGATATTAGTGGTCGTAATTTTATTAATTTTATCATCGCAAAAAATAGTAGCGCAGGATACCATCACCGCTGTTTATACCGATTATAAAACTTATCAGGATTATATGCAAAAAAATGGGAATGATTTATTAAAAATCGGTAAACGGGCACATAAACACGGCATCGATTTTTATTACTTGCAAAAGCGCATGGCGATTGCATATTTCGAAACCAAAAACTATTGCATGGCAACTGAGTATTTCAATAAGATATTAAATGACTACCCGGACAATGATGTTGCGCGCGAATATTTATATTTTTCTTATTTATATTCAGGTCGATATGCTGACGCAAAATTGTTGGCTGACAAATCTGGATATATTTTTCGTAAACGATTAAAAATTCCGCAGACGCAATTATTGCAGTCCATTTCATTGGACGCCGGAATTGTGGCAAATAACGATTACGTATCACAAACAAACAAATTCATTGGCGGCAGCGACAGCATTTATGGCGAACAATCTGTCTTAAAAACGCAACAATTTTTTTCAGCCGGAGCGCAATTGCGTATCAATTCGAAATGGTCGATGTACGTTGCATTTTCCAATCTTAGAGTCAATAATACGCAACAAATCTACCAACTCAAAGGTCTGCAAAATAATTTCGAAACGGGAATTAATCAGAATGAAATTTATGTCTCTGCAAATAATCATTTTAAGTACGGTTGGGATTTAACTATGGCAGCGCATTTATTGATTGTAAACACGCAGCAAAATGTTTTGAGTTATAACTCAGCAAACTTCATCAGTCATTACGACACGAGCTATTTGAACAATGTAACGCAGCAAATAGTTTCAACAACTGTTTACGATACAATTCATGGCTTTTATAAATATTACCAACCGGTTATTACCAACAAAACAACTACCTTGAATAATTTTGCTTTGTCGGCTGCTATTGCAAAAAGCTGGCGGATTTTCAATTTTTCTTTAAACGGCGTTTACAGCAGTTTAAATAATTTGACGCAATTCCAACTTGGTGGTGGCATTGCGGTTTATCCATTTGGCAATTTAAATTTATTCAGTTTGACTAACGCAAATTTTTGGTTACAACAAAACGTTCAGCGAATTATTTTGAGTCAAACAATTGGTTTTAAATTTACACAAAATGTCGGTTGTAATATTTTTTATTCCATTGGTGACATTTCAAATTATACCGAAAATAATGGATATGTTGTTTATAATAACATCGATATGATTAAACTGCGTACAGGAATAAATGGAACATTTGCACTTTTCAATAGTAAATTGTTGCTAACTTTGCGCTATCAATTTATTCAAAAAGAAAGTCAATTGTTGACATATCAATTTCAAAGTTTCCAAAACGAAACATTAACCGAAACAAAAGTGTTTGCTAATAATGGCGTTCAGGAAATTATCAATAGTAATTACGTTGCTAAAATAAAATATTATGTACCGCTTTATAGTTTGTTCAAATATAATAATCAATCAATCATAGGAGGTTTAACATGGTTTTTCTAAAAAAATTGTCACTAATAATAGTTGGGTTTACTTGTTTTGCAATAACTTTAAACGGACAAGTGAACGCCAAAGATGAAAAAATAATTCTTGCGTTTAAAGACAGCTATGCGCTCGAAAGCAAAAACGAATTTGCAAAAGCTGCCGATTGCATAAGCATTTACCGCGACGAAACAACTTATGAAATTAATTTACGTCTTGGCTGGTTGATGTACAAAGCCGGCAAATATTCTGAGTCAGCGAATTATTATTTGATGGCTGTCAAACAAATGCCTTTGTCTATCGAAGCAAGACTTGGATTAGTGCAACCTTTGTCTTTGCAAAGCAAATGGGACGATATTGTTACACAATACAAAAAAATATTAGAGATCGATCCAAATCAAACAACAACAAATTACCGTTTGGGGCTGATTTATTATAACCGCAAAGATTATCAGGCGGCTTATAAATATTTCGAAAAAGTCATCAATCTTTATCCTTTTGATTATGATACCTTATTAATGTTCGGCTGGACAAATTTACAGATGGGAAAATTAAAAGAAGCCAAAATTCTTTTTACCAAAGTGTTGATGTATTCGCCAAGCGATACATCAGCAATGGATGGATTGAAATTGATAAAATAAAAAAACGTAGGGACAGGTTGCGACCTGTCTCTACGCGACCATAAATTTTGTTTCCAATCCCAAAACCAATTCTTCGTACTTTTCCCGCAATCCGGCTCGTTCATTATTAATTGCCAAGAATTGCGAATACATTTCGCCGACTTTTCTTGTGCTGATATTATTGTCCATCCATGGATACAAAATATTATCTTCTTTTTGAATGTGTTCGGTTAACAAATTGCAATAATTAATCAGATTCTCTTTTGCAAGTTTTGTATTTTCTATTTCGACGCCACGTAACATTTCTGCAACAAAACCGCGCGAAAGTTTATGGTCGTTAATCATTACATTAATTATCTCCATTGAGTTGTCAAAGTTTTTAAACAAAATATCTTCTTCTTTTGCATGATGATATTTGTCGGCATAATTGCGAATAAAATCGGCAATGTCTTTCACCAATTGTTTGTGTTCGTTTAAAGATACATTCAATTGTCCGGCAATTGTCGGAATCAAAGCCAGCACACGTTTTATAAGTTTATGTTCATCCACGAGTAAACGCAACGGCGGGCACATCGATTTAGATTTTGGCTTCTTGTCGGTTCCAAGACGTGGTATGTCAAAACTTTCGTCAGGATAAATGATTGAGAAAATTTGCGTCATCAACTGCTTTTCATTTTCGGCGTTCAGGCTGTGTATTCCTATGACATCGATTAATTTGCAAGTTCCCAAACCACAAGGTGCACAGCCGATCTCGAATTTATCCAATTCTTGTTGAACAGAATTAAATTCATTAATAATATCTTTAATATTTGTATTTAAATATTTTTCAACTCTTGCATCCATTTTATATATTTAGGTGATTAAATACTTTAATTAAATTTCGGCAAAACTATAAATATTTTGACATTTTAAGCAAAAAAAATAAAAGATTCTAAAAAATAAAAATGCAGTTTTCTATTTGATGAAGTATTAATATCCAAATATCAAATCAAATAATGCATTCGTAAAAAAACGCAGCGGCTGATTATTGGAATAAAAAAAATAAATTATCTTTGTTGTCTTGCAAAAGAACAACCGATGAAAACACAAAGAAAAATAATCATATTTCTGGTAATTACACTTGGCTTTTTTTTATTGACCATTGTTACGCATCAAATTATAAGTTTGCATCAGAAGTATTTGTACTTTCAAAATATTCGCAAAAGTCAAGAAACAGTTGTCGATAATCTTTTTAAATATAAAGAGACAAGATTATATCAATTTACCTGCGACTACGCTGCATGTGGCGAAACCATCGAATTTACAAAAACAAATAATAAAACGTGGGTTAACCAAAACATAAAAAAAATAATGCCGTATTATTTTGTCGATTATTTGTGGATTTATAATTTCGATAAAAAATTCATTTACACTACTGATTCGTTGTCAAACAATAACAACTATTTAGAACCATTTCCAAATTTTATACTTACGCCATTATTTCAAAATACCAGCGAAACCCATTTTTTTGTTCGTTATCGAAACGAGATTATTGAGTTGTTTGGTTCGACCATTCACCATACAAATGATCCGGATGGCAGATACGGACGGTTTGGTTATCTTTTCACCGGCAAAATATGGAGCAAAAAAGCCATTGGCGAATTGATGGTTGCGTCAGGTCTTGATGCGAAATTAGAGCTTTTCCCGTTTGCGAAAAAAATACCGTTGAATGACCGTACTGTCGCCGAAATACTACACGATTTAAAAAACTGGAAAAACGAACAAGTAGCACGAATTACTTTTATTGACAAAAATCCAATGTTGAAAAATATGCATGACATTGAATTTTTATCAGTTACGCTGTTTATATCGATTTTAATAATTAGCGGTTTTTTCATTTTCACAAATCGTTGGATAAACAAACCATTGGCAATTATTTCGCAGACGCTCGACACCGGTAAAATTGAATTGTTGTCGCCAATAAGTAATAAGCACGGCGAGTTTAGCAAGATTGCCGAGATGATACATAATTTTTTTGTCCAGAAAAGTGAACTGGAAAGTGAAATGCGTAAGAATAGAAAAACTACACAATCGTTGCGCGAAAGCGAAGAAAAATATCGCACCTTGCTCGACCTTTTGCCCGATCCGGTATTTTATCATTCCGGTTCTAATGTCATTTACGCCAACAAAGCTACCGGCAATTTGCTTGGTTATTCTGACAAAGAATTATTCGAAAATGATTTATTGTCGTTTATCGCACCGGAGTATCATAAATTGGTTGTACAAAATTCGAGATTAAGAATGAACGACTTTAGCCCAGACACTTATGAAATTGATTTAATCCACAAAAATCAAAATCGCAAAACTGTGGTTGTTCGGGCAGCAAAAATTCATTTAAACAACCAGAGTACTATATTAGTTACGCTTTCGGATATTACAGAGCGCAAACAAATCGAAACATCGCTTAAACGCAGCGAACAACTTTTCCGCAGTTATTTCGAATTGCCATTAAATGGAATCGCTATAATTTCGAGTACACTTTGTTGGCAAAATGTTAATGAAAAATTATGCGAAATTTTGGGTTACCCAAAAGAGCAACTTTACAAAATGACATGGATTGAATTAACACCAATCGAAGACAGAACTTACGAAATTCAATTGCTTAACAAAATATATAAAGGAGCAATAAATGGAAAAACTTACGAAAAACGATTTGTACTTCAAACAGGAAAGTATATCGATGTTAAAGTCTCAATTATTGCTGTTCCTAAAAACACTAATGACATTGATTACTTTGTTGCAACCATAGACAATATTACCGAATCGAAAAAAGCACAAAAAGCTTTATTAGAAAGCGAAGAAAAATTCCGGCATCTTTTTAATTCAGCAGTCGATGTGATATATACAATCTCACCCGAAGGCAAAGTATTGTCGCTCAATCCGGCATTTAAAAATATCACCGGTTGGGAACCCGAAATATTTATCGGCAAAACTTTTACAGATTTACTGCATCCCGACGATTTAGAAGAAGCAATACACATACACATGCGGATTCAAGAAGGATACATGCCACCTATTTTTACGCACCGTTTTTTATTAAAATCCGGCGAATATGCAGTTGCCGAATTTTCTGCAACACCTTTAATTAAAGACGGAACGGTTTATATGACACTTGGTATAGCTCGCGACATTACAAACCGTCGCAAAGCCGAAGAAAATTTGCGCGAAGCAGAAGAGCGCTTCCGCAATCTCTTTAACCATGCGCCAATTGGAATATATCGCACATCGCGCCAAGGTAAATTTATAATGTTAAATCCATCGCTCGTAACAATGTTGGGTTATGAAACGGCTGAACACTTATTTACAAAAGACGTCGGTTTTAGTTACAAACGACTATTAGACCGTGAAAATTTTGTTAATCAATTTATCGATAAATCAGAAATTATTGGTTTCGAAGCCGAATGGAAACGTGCTGATGATTCAATAATTTATGTCCGCGAAAATGCGCGCGCCATTCGCGATGAAAATGGTGACATCATTGCTTTCGAGGGAACTGTCGAAGATGTTACAAAAACAAAAGAAACAGAACGTCAACTTCGATTATTGAATGCCGAATTGCAATTAAAAAACGAAGCAATACTCAGTCAAACTGAATTGCTGGAATACAGCAACCGCGAACTTGAGCAACTGTCAATTGTGGCAAGTAAAACCGATAATGCAGTCATTATTGCAAACGAAAAAGGAGTTATTGAGTGGGTTAACGAAGGTTTCAACCGTTTATTCGGCGAATTTTTTACCGAAAGTATTATCGAAAAAGGAATCGACTTGACGCATACCAGTTTTAATCCCAACATTTCGAAAGTTTTGGCAAAATCGATTGAAGAAAAAAAATCGACAAACTATATTACCGAAACCGTCATGCCAAGCGGTGAAAGTATTTGGCTGCAAACAACATTGACTCCTATATTCGATTTAAACAACCGTTTAACAAAATTTATTGCCATCGATACCGATGTTACTAAACTTAAAAAAGCTGAACAAGCAATCTTGCAAAACAACGAAGAAATTCAAACTCAACGCGACGAAATTGAAAAGAAAAATAAAACATTGCAATTGGCAAACAGTACCATAAACACCATCAATAAAAACATGACGGATAGTATTGTTTATGCCGAGCGCATCCAAAAAGCGTTGCTTGCAAACGAATCAATTTTTCATGAATATTTTCCAGACTCATTTATTATTCACAAACCCAAAGACATTGTAAGTGGCGATTTTTATTGGATTACCCGCAAAAAAAATAACATACTTTTTGCAGCAATCGATTGTACCGGACATGGCGTACCGGGCGCATTTATGAGCATTATCTCGAATAATTTACTCAATCAGGCTGTCAACGAAAAAAAAATAATGCAACCTGCAGAAATATTGATGTACCTGAGCAACGGTCTCAATAACACTTTCCATCAAAGCGACGAATTAATTTCTGTGAAAGACGGCATGGATTTAGCGCTATGCTCTTTTGACACAAAAACTTTGACGCTTCAATATGCCGGCGTTTACAATCCATTATTTATTTTGCGAGACGATGAAATAATTATATATAAAGCAGATAAACATTATCTGGGCGAAAAATATTCCGGAATACTCAGAGCATACACCAATCATGAAATACAACTTCAAAAAGACGACAGCATCTACATTTTTTCTGACGGCTTTGTAGATCAGTTTGGTGGACCATTTGGACGGCGCTTTATGAGTCAACAATTAAAAACGGCACTATTAGAAATAAAAGGCTTATCAATGAATTTGCAAAAAAAATATTTAGAAGAATTATTTATGTGGTGGAAAGGTCGCAATAGCCAAATTGATGACGTTTTGTTAATTGGAATTAAGGTATAAAATTTGATATTAAAAAAAAATACAAATTGTCATATTAAATTTGTTAAACTTATGACGAATTTTAAAAAAAAATACTTACTTTGCAAAAAAATTATTGAACATGCATAAATTAAAAATATCAAAAATAGCCATCGGGTGCATATTGTTATTTTTATTTTCATTTATATCAGTATTTAACTCATTCGCGCAAAAGCTTTCCGACGAAAAAGTAAAGTCAACCCTTATATTCAATTTCCCAAAATATATCGAATGGCCTTCAGAAAATGATGCAGAGGAATTTATAATCGGTGTTTACGGTGCGACGCCATTAATGTATAGCGAATTAGCAGCGATAACCAAAAACGGATATTCTGACGGTACACAAATAAAGCTTATTAACTTTGCGAAAATCTCGGACTTCACCAAAACACATATTTTGTACGTAGGTCCATCCAAAAGCGACGAAATAAAAGCCATCTTTGACAAAATTACCGGAAATAATACGCTGTTGGTTACAGATCAATGTGATTCGAAAAAAAATACAATGATCAATTTCCTCGCGCCCGACAAAAACGGCAGGATTACTTTCGAAACCAACAAACCGAATATTCAGGCTGAGGGTTTAAAAGTCTCATCAAAACTTACAGACAAAGGCGCCGATATTATTATGCAAGACCTTTATAAAGAATCGGAAAAAGAACTTAAAACCGAAAAAGAAAAAGTAATTGCGCAGAAAAATGAACTCGATAAACAAAAAGAAGAAATTAACGCCCAGAACGAACAAATAAGAGGTCAGAAAAACGAAATAAACAAGCAGAAAGACGATATTGCACGTCAAAAAAATGAAATCCAAACCCAACAAAAAAATATCGAACAACAACGCATTGCATTAGGTAATTTATTTATACAAATTGGTGAACAAAAAAAGAATTTCGAAGAAAAAGTGGCAGCACTCGCAAAAAAAGAATCTGAAATAAAAGCAAAAGAAGACAAAATAAAATTATTGCAAGTACAAGAACAAAAACAAACCGATATTCTTAAAAATCAAAAAGATGCAATACAAGAACAACAAGATAAAATAGAAAAACAAAAACTTGTTCTCACCCAGCAATCTTCGAAAATTGAACGGCAAAGTTACATTATTTACATATCGATGAGTTTTATATTGCTTTTCGTAGGCTTGGTGTTCTTCATCTACCGAAGTTATAAAATAAAGAAAGAAGCAAACATCGAACTGGAAAAGAAAAATTTCGAAATCCACCGTCAGAAAGAAGAAATTGAAATACAAGCTTTGCAACTCGAACTGAATAATATGGAACTCGAAAAATTATCAATCGTCGCCAGCGAAACAGATAATGCTGTCGTAATAATGGATGCCGAAGGATATTACATTTGGGTAAATGACGGTTACCAAAGATTATTCGGTTATAATTTTGACGAATTGATGAACATTAATAATAATATTATCAACACATCAACGTCAGAAAATATAAAAAATCTTGTAAAACGCGCCATCAATAAAAAAGAATCAGTAATATTTGAAAATCTTGCACGAACAAAAACAGGCAAAGAACTGTGGATACAAACTACACTCACGCCCATATTCGACCAAAATAATCAAATTAAAAAATTAGTTGCCATCGATTCAGACATTTCTCGCATAAAAGAATACGAAAAAGAAATTCTGGAACAACGCGACCAATTAAAATTCCAAAACGAAAATATCACTGCAAGTATAAAGTATGCAAAAACAATACAACAAGCAATACTGCCGCAGCGCGAAACATTACTATCTGCATTCGAGTCATTCCTTATTTTCCGACCAAAAGACATTGTTTCGGGCGACTTCTATTGGTTCTCGCGATTTGACGACGAAAACAAAATATTCATGGCAGTTGTCGATTGCACCGGACACGGCGTACCCGGAGCATTTATGTCGATGATTGGAAATCGTTTACTAAACGAAATTGTTAATGAACGACGCGTTTTTGAACCAAATAAAATACTCGAATATCTGAACGTCAATATACAAAAGGCATTGATGCAATCGCGCACCAGCAATAACGATGGTATGGATGTTTGTTTGTGTGCAATAGAAAAAAAATCAAATTCATCAAGCGAAAATTTCGATTCAACAAAAATAAAAGTTACATTTGCAGGCGCCAAACGTCCTTTATACTTTAAAACGTCCGATAAGGATAATATACAAAGCATTAAGGGCGACGTGCGAACCATAGGTGGCAAGGAAAGACTTTTGAAAGTAGAAGTATTTCCATTTACGAACCACGAAATTTGGTTTAATAAAGGAGATATGATATATTTGACATCCGACGGATTGGTTGACCAAAACTCACCAACCCGTAAACGTTTTGGTTATGAGCGAATGTTCGAAGCATTAATTTCCAATATTACAGCATCGATGGAAGAGCAAGGTGCAACATTGGAAAAAGCATTAGACAAACATCAAGCCGGTGCAGAACAGCGAGATGATATAACAATGATTGGAATCAGATTATAAATTTTTTATTAAAAAAATAAAAAAACAATTCATGGAATATTATTTGTATAAAGAATTGTAATGAAAGATACTAATTACATAAGTTTTTATAATTTTTACAAGCCCTATTCCGAAAACGTTCATCTGTCGTTCAAAGGACCGCTCGACAAGAATGTTATCGCGGTGATGGGCGATTTGGTAAACCGGAATCTTGGTCAGAATAAGGTACAGGGAAAACTTATTTTTAGTGTTTTTATAGAATTGGCTCTTAACATATCCTATTATTCTGATGAATTTGTTGATTATAAAAATCCGGACAAACGAATAGGCGTCGGGATAGTTATCATTAGCGAATACAGCAATTATTATACGATTACTACCGGCAACGTGGTAAGTAATCATAACATTAAGAAAATTATTGATAAATGTAATACTATTAATTCGATGAATCGGGACGAACTGAGACGAATAAAACGTGACATGAGGCGATTGCCCAGTGGCACACATGGTGGAAGCAATATTGGATTAATACAGGTGGCTTTAACTTCCGAAAATCCTTTGCATTATGACGTTTCGAGGATTGATGAGAGTAACTCGTTTTTTTCAATTTTAGTTACAATTAATAAATAATATCAACATGGAAAATATAAAAATAACCGGCTCACGTGGCGTTTTCTTCATTCCATCAGTTGATTTCAATGCAGAAACAGGCGTTTGTGAGATTTCGGGAGAATCGTATCTCGAAGATACATTCCAATTTTACGAGCCATTGATCAACTGGCTCAAAAAATTTACTGCCGAAGCGAAGAAACCAATTTTGTTTAATATTAAACTTACATATTACAACACAAGTACGTCAAAATATTTACTTGATATGTTTGATATTCTTAAGATTTACGAAGATAACAACGGAAAAGTTGCACTCAATTGGTACTGCGAAGCTGAAGAATTGAAATTTGTGGAGGAAGATGTTGAAGATTATATGATTCAAACCGGATTGAACATAAACATAATTACAACAAATTAATTTTCATATCAAACAGACAGGTTTAGAAACGGACAAATTTTAAAATAAAAAAACCTTTCGTGCTCAATACGCGAAAGGTTTTTTTTATGGACGAAATTTTGATTGAAAAAATTAATCCAAGCTTAATTTGTTATTTATTAGTCGATTATTATAACTCTGAATGATTGCCTTTAATTTTTCTTCCATCGGAAGCGCAATCGCTGGAGTTGATTTAAGTAAATTGTTCTTCAAATAAATGTCTTCTGCAAAATTGTAAAGTCCAACTGCATCGTCGCCATCAAAGTACATGACATAAGAGCCATTGAAAAATTGATACATTCCACTTGCATAGTTGATTGCAAAATGCACAGCTGTAGTATCGAAAACCGGTTTGCCGAATGCGACAAATGATTCCGGATATTTTAAATAATTCATTATTGATGGCAAAATGTCGCTTTGCTGTGTAACATTGTGATTTATTCCTGTAAGCAATGTGTCTGCCGGTCGGTAATACAAAATCGGAATCCGGTAACAACCTGCTTTTGTTCCGTATTTTGGATTACCGGATTGTCCTGTATGATCTGCTGTCAATACAAAAAGCGTGTTTTTAAACCACGGCATTTTTTTGGCAGTTTCGAAAAATTTCATTAACGCATAATCCGAATAACCAATACTTTCGTGTATTTTTAAACTGTCGCTGTAAAATTTACCTTTATATTTTTGAGGTACAGAGTAGGGGTGATGCGACGACAAAGTAAATAAACAACTTGCAAATGGTTGTTTTTGTTCGTTTAATTTTTGTGCGAAAAATTGTAAAAATTCTTCGTCATAAATCCCCCAGTTTCCGTCGTAATCGTTTTCGTTGTTGTATTCTTTTCTGCCCACATAAGCGTCAAAACCTGCAATTTTCGCAAACTGGTCAAATCCCATCGTTCCGTTTGTTCCGCCATGATAGAAGGATGTATAATATCCCATCGGTTTTAAAAGGTTTGCCAATGAATTAATTTTATTCGGTGCATAATTCGACGTTATGTAAGGCTCTTCGATCAATGACGGAATTCCGGCAATAATGGACGGCATTGCCTCTATCGACTGTGTCCCGTTTGCAAACGCATTATCGAATATTAATCCGTGTTTTGCCAATGTGTCGAAAAAAGGCGTATAATGTTTTGAATTATTAAGACTGCCAATATATTCTTTCGAAAAACTTTCGAGAATAAAAACTACCACATTTAATTTTCTGAAAGTTGAATCGTTTTTAAATTTACTCACCGGATTGAAAATGGTATCGAGTTGATTGTCTGTATAAAATTTGCGATATTTTAAATCCTTTCCGCCAAATGATTTAAATATAGTAAATGGTGTGTTTAAAACCAATGGTACATTGCGCGAATCAGTATATTGTGCCGCGTTGATTATCCGAATTGGTTTTAATTGTAATCCACCCCGAAAGCCTACTATACTTATCAAAATAATTAGTATCGATACGCCAGCCTGTATTAAATATGTCAACCAATTAAATTGATTTTTCGGTTTGTTTTGCAAATGATATGCAAACCTGATATATGTCGTCATTTCAACTTTCGACTTTTTCTGACGGTATTGCGGATAAAAATAAATTAGCACAATTATCATCAAAATCCATAAAACTACAATGTGCCAGAAATCAAATAAATATTGCGGTAACATGCGATAAAAATCACCGTTTATGTTTTTATCAGTTAATAATTTTAAAGTAAAAAATGTCGAACGTTTGTTAATGTATTTAAAAAATTCAACGTCAGCCAGATTGGTAAATAAACAAACGGTGTTAATGACAACAAAAATAAATTTGAGAAAACCTTGGTATGATCTTGACATCTGGAAATGCGAGTAAAATCCCAACGGCAAGACATGCAATAATATAAAAATACTATTGAACAGAATAATTGACGAAATGTCGAAGCGCATTCCGAAAAAAAATATTTTCAACGCTTCGCCAAATGGCAGGTTTGTAAAATGATTGATGTTTAAAAGATAAAACACCAGCCGTGATAAAAAATACAACACAAACACTAAAAAAATGCGTTTGGCTAATAAAATTTGTAGTCGATAATATCCATTCATAGACGGCAAAAGTAGAAAAAAAATTTTGGTAGCGAAAAATATATGTCAATCTAATTTAAAATAATCGAATTAAATTTAATCGATAGTAAATTGCAACGAAAACCCCAGTGGATTAGATTCTGGATTCATCAACCATGCCGTTACCATCACCGTAAAATCGAACCATGCGTGTGCGGCTATTGCTTGTCCCAGATGATAATTATGATTCTGAACATTGCGTCCCATCAGATAGCCAAGCGTTGTTATTTCAGTAACCCCGTAAAGCAAAATATACGGATTGTTAATTTGTAAATATGACGGCAAATGCGCAGCGCTGAATAATGCTGTTGTCAAAGCCAAGCCCTTACCTTGTCCCATGCGCAAATCGAACAAGGGTAACATATATCCGCGAAACAACATTTCTTCCGAAACGCCGGCTCCATAACTCACCATCGCTGCCGATGCGCCATAATATGCCGTCCCGTCATTTCTGTTGACATACTGGTTGATGAAATATACTTTCGATATGTCTTTGTATTTATATGACGTTGTGCCATGATATGAAATCAAAGCATCGACAACTGCATATCCAATAAAACCGAGACATAAACCGGAAAAAATATTTTTAAGTTTAAACGGTGCAAGCATCAATTCTTTTGTTGACGCAGTTTCGTATTGAAACGAGGGTTGAAATTCTTTTATCAGACCAAGTGATTTGCGCAAATAATCGTATTTATCCATGACATAAACCTGCTGCCCAAAAAGCAGCGGAACATTCATGGCATCAGTGTTCTCGCGTTGAATGGCGTGATTGAAAACCAAACCGCCGGTTATCAGCGCAGTTTCGGACAAACTAAATGCTAAACCTTTGCCTACATTGCCGTCGATAAAATGTGTTGCGCCCGGCACAAGCACCGACCAGAATGGATATTTGTTGCGAAACTTAGAAAATATACTATCCGTATTTTGCGATTGGACATTTATAAATGTAATGGCGATGATTATTAAACAAATTACAATTTTTCTCATAGCGTTTTGTTTATTGTAAATCGCCGATTACTTCTAAAACTTTACCGTTTTCGCATTTTATAACACGCGATTCAAATTTGCTGATTAGGTTATAGTTGTGCGTTGCCATTAAAATTGTTTTACCAAGATTTTTAATTTCATGCAGCAATTCCATAATTCCGTTTGATGTTTCGGGATCGAGGTTTCCGGTGGGCTCGTCAGCAAGAATGATTTCGGGATTGTTTAAAAGTGCGCGTGCAATAACAACGCGCTGTTGTTCTCCACCAGAAAGTTCGTGCGGCATACGTTTTATTTTATCTGCAAGCCCAACAATTTCCAGCGCATTCTGAATTTGATTTCCTTTGTCATGATCGTTTTTCCAATCGGTTGCGTCTAAAACAAATTTCAAATTATTATAGACATTTCTATCGGTAAGTAATTGGAAATCCTGAAAAATAATACCAAGTTTGCGACGGAGAAAAGGAACATTTTCGCGAGGAAAATTTCGCAATTCGAATTCTGCAACTTTTCCATAGCCTTGTTTCAAAGGTAATTCAGCAAAAATGGTTTTGATAAGCGATGTCTTGCCGCTTCCAACTTTTCCAATAAGATAAACAAATTCGCCTTTATGCAATTGAACGTTTACATTTGATAATATTAATTTATTATCACGCTGATAAATGTCAGCATTTTTAAATTCAATGGTTGTTGTCATTCTTTTAACTATTTTTTTCGAACTCAACTGCTTTTAAAATACCATAGTCGAGCGCCGCTATATTTCTTATAATGTCGTCGTTAACAAGTAAAGCTAATTTTGATAATCCCTCAACCAAATTAGATGCCTTAAAATGTGTTACCAAAATAAAATTTTCGTCGCGAATTTGAATATAGTCTGGAATCCGTGCTGTTCCTTTTGTTTTTAAAATATACATTACCGGCATTTTGTTTTAAAATATGTTTTGTCAAATAAGCAAAAATAATGTAAAGTTTTTATAAAATATTTTAGAAACCCATATTTTTTTCATCACATTTTTGTTCTTCGACCATTGCGTCTTGCAAATCAATCAGTTTAAGTTTTTCCGATTTAAAATTTTTATCGAGTTTTATCAGATGAAAATATTTTCTGACGCCCATTGGCTCGTTGCCGTTGCCATGCACCAGAATAATGCTGCCGGGCTGCGGATATTGATCTTTAGCGAGCCACGCGTCACTGCCAATTGGAATAAGTCCGAAACCGGTAATTTTCAGAAAGACATCTTTATCCGAAACCAATCCCGGAAAGCGAAAAAAAATCGATGGTGTCAAATCATTTTCAATCATACATTTTTCGGTTTCGAGCACTTCGAAATTTATATCTGTTCCTTTCTCAAGCAGAAAATTTTTACTAAGCGGCAATTTCGCGCTTGTCCGGTGATTGTACGAATGATTTATCCACGTAATTTTTAAATCGTTTTTTGCAACAAGACTTTTCAGCCATTCCAATTCCGTTTTATGTTCTACCATCCATTTGCCGCTTAACGATATTGCAACTGGTACAGCTACATCGCCGGTTTTAAATTGATTAACAGTTAACGTAAACAAACTTTTGCGAATTGAATTTCTTGACGGACAAAGATCAACCGTCAAAACCAATCCGTTTTGGCAACGGATGATGTGTTTTATACCGGCATCTTGAATGGTGTAGCACTGCAATTCGGCATTCTGTAAAGCTTTGATGTATGCCGACGTTTTAAAATGTTCTTTAATTTCGCTCCATTTTTGTTCGGCGATTGTAAGTTTATCCGATTCGTATATCTTACTAAATAAAGTATTTGGATCGACGCAGAGATAGAATGTCTGATTGTTTCTGATAAATTTGCGCAGAACAATTTTTTCGATTTTGGTTTCAGATACTTTCGCAATGGCGTCGCAGACTTCGTATTTGCTGATGGTTTGCGCTGTTCCACAAAAACTGATTTGCAGAAAAAACAAAAGCAGAATTAAATTTATTTTAAAAATAATTACGTTCATAATAATAATTGTGGCAAAAAAATTTACGCAAAATAAACAAAATTTTCTATTTTTAAAACAATTGTATTTTGGAAAATGTCAAACGGCAATGTCAGAAAAGATTTTTAATTTTGGTGCGAAAATTGATATTTAAACGTTGCACAATCTATAAAACAAAGTTTCAAAATTGGAAATATGTTAATCAAAATAGTATCAAAAAGTTGGAAAATAATTTCGCTAATGGTTTTAATTTTATTTTCGACTTTCAACATTTACGGTCAATGTACTTCGATTGCTGGAGTTAGTCAAACTATTTGCGCCGAACAATTTACATTACAGGCAAACAATCCACAATCTATCAGTGGAAGCGGTTGCTGGAAATTACCTGCCGGTTCGCCGATAATTCTTAGTAATTCTACAAATTATAATGCAGTCGCTAAAAGTATTCCAACCGGTTTAAGTAAATTGGTATGGCAAGTTACCTGCAATACAAATGTTTATGTTGATACACTTTTTTTGACGAGCAATTATGTCCATCCAACTGCCGGACAAAATCAAGAAACTTGCAACGGACAAGCTTCAATTACTGCTATTAATCCAACAACAGGTGTAGGAACTTGGTCAACAAAAGGACAGTCGATTATTGCCAACAAAAGTATGTATGGAACTCAGGTTTATAATGTTCCGGCAGGTCAAACTATTTTTTATTGGTCGATAAATAATCTGGGTTGTATTTCGGAAGACAGCATGTATGTTGTGAATAATGTTGTAACGGTTTCGAACGCCGGACTTACTCAACAAACCTGTGCCGACACAACGCATCTTGCAGCCAACAATCCGGTTTTGGGCGTTGGAACTTGGACTTGTACGTTGGGGAATGGTGTTTTCGATAATTCTACTTTGTATAATTCTAAAGTTAACGCACTAAAACCCGATTGGAACGAATTTTATTGGACAATTACTAAAGGTATTTGCAGTAGCGCAACAAAGGTCAGCATTATAAACAATATGGTTACAAAATCAAACGCCGGAGCCAGCGTTGATGCGTGTAAAGATACCATCAGAATGGCGGCAAATTTTCCAGTGAATGGTAGCGGAAACTGGCTTTTAATTAGCGGAAACTGTACAATTGTAAATCCAGTTTCGCCCGTAACGTTTGTGAAAAATTTGACACTCGGAGCAAATAAATTTGCCTGGCGCATTTCGAACATCAATTGCGCAGATACATCTTTTGTTACAATAACCAGTTTGCAAATTTCGAGCGCTAAAATGTATAATCATGACACAATTATTTGTTCAAATACTTTAAATGCAAGCGCTGCAAAACCTACAACCGGCGCAGGTTCTTGGGCGATGAGTTTTGGTGGAACTTTGTCGAGTGTGAGCGCTTTGCAAATTGTTGTTAGAAACATGCCGCCACTAAATAGTTATTTATATTGGATAATCTCAAAAAACAGTTGCCACGACACTGCGCGAATTGCAATCAACAATAAAATGACGAATGCCGATGCCGGTCGCGATACATTTATTTGTAATACACGATTCATTGCGCACGCTGCCGACCCGGGTACGAACACAGGTTTGTGGTCAACAAAAAACAAATCGATAATTATTGCAAGTCCGTCACTTTTCAATACGAATATTACCGGAATTCCGTCGGGTAAAACGGAGTTTTACTGGTTGGTGAAAAATAGTTCCTGTTCGTCCAATGATTCTGTTGCTGTGTTCAATATGGGCGTCTATGCAAACGCCGGTGTCGATACTTCGATTTGTGCAAATAGTTACCTTTTGCAGGGAAACTTACCTGCGCTTGGCAATGTTGGTCAATGGTCGGTCATTTCGGGCAGTGGAACGTTTGAAAATCAAAACAACAATCAGAGTAAAATTTTTGGGTTGACAACCGGCAAAAATGTTATTCGTTGGGCAATCAACAACAGCTTTTGCGAAAGCGCCGATACAGTCGTTGTGAATGTGAAAAATTCGACAACCGGTACACCCAAAATTATTGGTACAATGAATGTCTTTCCAAATTCAACTTCGGATTACAAAAGTAGTGAACCGGCAAAATTTTATAGCTGGATATTAGAAAATACAATTATTTCGACAGACAGCATGGTTGCTATAACTTGGCAAAATACACAACTTGACACGACATATATGCACTTGAGTTTAAGATTGACGTTGACTTGTGGGACTGCCGGCGCAGACACAATTGTTAAACTTCAAAAATTTGAAACTCCTGCAACGAACCAAAATATTTTTACGCCCAACGGCGATGGCGTCAATGATAATTTTATTATCAGCGACATTGCAGTTTGTCCCGAATGTTTTCCTGAAAATGAATTATATATTTATAATCGTTGGGGTTCGTTGGTGTTCAAAGCGTCGCCATACAAAAACGATTGGACTGGCGAAGGCAATGGGAGCTTGGTTTTGGGCGGTAATAAATTACCTGCGGGAATTTATTTTTACATTTTTAAACTGAACAAATACAACGCAAAACCAAAAACCGGTTATTTTGAATTGCGACGATAAACTTTAATTGATAATTGACAATTGATAATTGACAATTGATAATTCATAATTTGGAAAATGAAAAAATTAATATTGATATACATTTTATTTATTTGTGCGAACGTTGCATTTAGCCAAGACCAAATACAATACAGCCAGATTTTAAAAACACAGGGATTGCTCAATCCTGCTTACAACGGAGTGCGCGACATGGTGAGCGGCATTATTCTTTATCGCAATCAATGGACAGGCATCGATGGAGCGCCGGTTTCCGAAGCAATCAATATTCATTCGCCAATAAATATGTTGGACGGATTAGGCGGAGGCATTGTTGTTACGCGCGATCAGGTTGCGTTGGACGAAAAAATAAATGCGTATGCCGCAATTTCGTATCACATCAATTTTAATGACGACAAAGCACGATTGTCATTTGGTTTGCAGGGCGGTATAAATTCTTTTCGCGTAGATTTAAGTAAAGTTATTTCGGATAAAGGTAGTATCGATCCACTTTTTTCGTCGCAACAATCGTGGTTGAAACCAAATTTTGGGGCTGGCGTTTTTTATTATACCAACAATTTTTTTGCAGGACTGTCAGTTCCCGAAATGTTTTACTATACTTCGAGCACCAGCACTTATAGCACGAAAAATTTTCAGTATTTTTATTATGCCGGTTATTTAATTGATAAATTGCAGGATTTCAAACTTAAACCAGCCATTTTGGTCGAACAAATGGCTGGCACACCATTGCAACTTGATGTTAGTTTCAATACATATTATAAAGACATAGTCGGTGTGAATATCGGCTGGCGCAGAAACGACGCTTTGATTTTTGGAATTGATTACAATATTACTCCATTTCTCGGAATAAGTTATTCCTATGATTATACATTGTCAACATTAAACCTGATTTCAAAAGGTTCACACGAAATTTCAATCACTTTCGAAATTTCTAAAACACCATCGGCTGTCAAACAAAAAAATATCGATAATATCAAAATTCCGAATATCCGATATTTTTAAGAAATAAATATTCCCGATTTTTTTTGATAAATACCTTAGTATCAAAAATTGTCAATAAATATTTTGGTTCAAATAAGAAAACCTGCTAAAAAACATATTTAGTTATCAATTTTTTTTTTTTTCTTTGCACCCTAAATTAACAAAACCAAAATAGTAAAAACACTAAGATAATGAATCCAGAATCATTAATAGTCTTTTTTATTGCAGGCGCCTTTTTGGTCGGAATAGCAATTCTCTTTTCGACTTTAGTAGCGCCCTCCACAAAAAATCTCCAGAAAGACGAAGCGTACGAATGCGGTATTCCTACTTACGGAATTTCGTGGTTACAGTTTAACATTGGCTACTACCTTTTTGCAATTATGTTTCTCATTTTCGATGTCGAAACTGTTTTTGTATTTCCTTGGGCAGTCGTAATGAAAAGCATCGGACTACGCGCATTTATCGAAATTATTATTTTCTTTATCATATTAGGGCTTGGTTTATTGTACGCCTGGAATAAACACGCATTGAAATGGGAATAAAAGCTTTTAAAGAATCGGAATTTAATGTTGATCCAAACGTCGAAGTACCCGATAGTAATTTTCTTGTAACAACACTCGATGCGCTGATGGATTGGGGACGCTCCAATTCTATCTGGCCCCTTACTTTCGCCACAGCTTGTTGCGGTATCGAAATGATGGCTGCCGGAGCTTCGCGTCATGACTTTGCACGTTTCGGAATTGAAGTCTATCGTCCAAGTCCACGGCAAGCTGATGTTATAGTTGTTGCCGGAACAGTTGTAAGAAAAATGGCACCTGTTTTAAAAAGATTGTACGACCAGATGGCTGACCCGAAATACGTAATTGCAATGGGCGCATGTGCTTGTACCGGTGGTCCTTTTTTCTACAATTCGTATTCAGTCATTCGTGGTGTGGATCATGTTATTCCGGTTGATGTTTACATTCCGGGTTGTCCGCCGCGTCCCGAAGCGTTATTATATGCAGTCATGCAATTGCAACGCAAAATCCAGCGCGACACATTTACCAGAAAATATGATCCACTAAAGAATTTTTCTTAATCGAAAATATTAAACGTTGAAAATTAGTTACAATGACCAACGAACAATTAAAAGAAAAAATACTGACAATCGTTCCACAGGCACAAACAGAACAGTCAAAACAATATTTGAATGTGGTAGTTGCTGCGGCAGATTTACGCAAACTCTGTCTCGAATTAAAGAACAATGCAGATTTGGCATTTGATTATATGTTTTGTTTAAGTGGAGTTGATGATGGTAAAATTTTATCGGTTGTATATCATTTAAATTCAGTAAAGCACAAGCATTCGATTGTCGTTAAAATAAAAACCGACGATAGAGTAAATGCTACTGTTGATACAGTTTGCGATATCTGGCTCACAGCAAATCCATTAGAGCGCGAAGTATTTGAAATGTACGGTATTACTTTTACCAATCATCCCGATTTGCGTTTGCTTTTACTTGACGAAACTTATAAAGGTTATCCACTTCGCAAAGATTATGTTGATGAAGTAAATATGTTAGATATGGAATAATATAATTAAGAATTAGGAATTAAGAATTAGGAATTAATTTCCGGAAATCTTTAGGCCTAATTCCTAATTCCTAATTCCTAATTCATAATTCATAATTCATAATTCATAATTAAAAAGAAACATGGCAGGAGAAACACATAAACCAATTTTTGAGACCGAAGAATATCTGGTAAACATGGGACCACAGCACCCGTCAACACACGGTGTTCTTAGGCTGGTAGTTTCGCTGCAAGGTGAAATAGTTAAACGCGTCGAGCCACATATTGGATATATTCATCGCGGTATTGAAAAGATGTGTGAAAAAGATACATATCAACAAATTATTCACCTCACAGACAGATTTGATTACCTTTCGGCACACATGAACAACCATGCAGTTTGTCTGGCTGTTGAAGACGCTCTTGAAGTTGAAGTTCCTGAAAGAGTAAAAGTAATACGTACCATTATGGACGAATTGAATCGTATCGCATCACATCAACTTTGGTGGTGTGTAATGGGTATGGACTTGGGTGCATTGACCACATTCTTTTATGGCTTGCGTGACCGTGAAAAAATTCTCGACATCTTCGAAGAAACCACCGGCAGCCGTTTGATTCAAAGTTATTATTGCCCGGGTGGATTAATGGCTGACTTACATCCTAATTTCCAACAGCGTGTTAAAGATTTTATAAAATATTTTCGCAAAATACTTCCCGAATACGATCAACTATTAACAGGCAATGTCATCTTCCAACAACGTACCAAAAATATTGGCTATATGTCAAAAGAAATGGCAATTGCTTATGGCGTAACAGGCCCTTCGGGACGTGGTTCTGGTTTTGCTTGCGACATTCGTAAAGTACAACCTTATGCGGCTTATGACAAAGTACAATTTACAGAACAACTTTCAGAAGTTGGTGATTCGTTTGCACGTTACAAAGTTCGTTTTGCCGAAATGTGGGAGTCGATGAATATTGTTGAACAACTGATTGATAATATTCCCGATGGACCAATTACAGCTAAAATGAAACCTGTTTTAAAATTACCAGCCGGTGAATATTATTCGAGAGTTGAAGCTGCCCGTGGTGAATTTGGTTGTTACATTATTAGCGATGGCAATAAAACGCCGGTTCGTATGAAATTCCGTTCGCCCAATTTGTCAAATTTATTTGTGCTCGATTCAATCTCTCGTGATTTTAAAATTGCTGACTTGGTTGCGATTATGTCCACATTAGATTTAGTTATTCCAGACATTGACAGATAATATTAATAGCAGTCGATTGATTGAATAAACCAATCGATTACAAACATTTAGATAATATGGATTTTAATATTTACGATTTTACAGCATTTCTTAAATGGATTGACACATGGCTACGTGGTGCACTATCGCCGACCGGTGCATACATTACTGAAATGATACTTATTGGTGTTGGATTTTTGACATTTTATGCGCTTGTAGGATTATTTTTGGTATATGCCGAACGTAAAGTTTGCGCATTTTTTCAATGCCGTATCGGACCAAACCGTGTTGGACCTTGGGGTTTCTTCCAAACAATTGCCGACTTATTCAAGTTGTTGTTGAAAGAATTATTGGTTACAAAAAGCGCTGATAAATTGTTGTTTAACATCGCTCCTTATATTATTATTACTGCATCATTTTTAGCGCTTGCCGCAATTCCATTTGCAAAGGGTTTACACGCAATAGATTTTGACATTGGTGTTCTTTATGTTATGGCAGTTTCGTCGATGGGAGTTGTAGGTATTTTGATTGCCGGTTGGTCGAGTAACAATAAATATTCATTGATTGGTGCAATCCGTAGCGGCGCTCAGATTGTCAGTTACGAACTTTCTGTTGGTTTATCTTTATTGGTTCCGGTTATTCTTTCTGGTAGTTTGCAATTTTCGCAAATCGTGCAAAGTCAGGAAGCAGGCTGGTGGATTTGGAGAGGTCATATCCCTGTAATCATTGCTTTCTTCGTGTTTTTAATTGCCAGTACAGCCGAAACAAACCGTGGTCCATTTGACTTAGCTGAAGCAGAATCTGAATTAACTGCCGGTTTTCACACAGAATATTCAGGTATCAAATTCGCATTCTTCTTCTTAGCTGAATACATGAATATGTTTTTGGTTGCTTCGATTGGCGCAACTGTTTTCTTAGGCGGTTGGATGCCTTTCCACGTTTATGATGTTGGTTGGATTAACCATACAGCAGATTTAATTCCACCATTTGTTTGGTATTTTGGAAAAACTTTCTTTATGGTTTTTATGATGATGTGGTTTAAATGGACATTCCCACGTTTGCGTATTGACCAATTATTGACGTTGGAATGGAAGTTTTTGTTACCAATTAATTTAGTTAACATTCTGTTGGTTGCATTTGTTGTATTTACAGGATTGTATTTCTTTTAATAACGAAAAATAGATAAACGATTTTATTTTAAAATCCGGAATCGAAAATAAATATTTTATGAATAATTTTACACAATATTTTGTCGATATTTTTCAGGGAGTTCGTTCGTTAGCGCAAGGTATGGCTGTAACAGGTAAGTATTTTGTTACCGCCCGCAAAACCATCGTTACGCAACAATATCCCGAAAATCGAATTGGTAAAAATACACGATCCAAGCAAAAGTTGGTCATGTTCGACCGCTTTAAAGGTGAAGTTATTATGCCTCATAACGAAAACAATGAACATAAATGCAACGGTTGCGGAATTTGTGCGCTCAATTGTCCAAATGGTTCTATCGAAATTATTTCGGCTAAGATAACAACACCCGAAGGAAAATCAAAACGTATTATTGATAAACACATTTATCATTTGGGTATGTGTACTTTTTGTGGATTGTGTGTTAAAAATTGTCCGTCAGATGCAATTACTTTCGGACAAAAATTTGAACATGCTGTTTTCGACAGATCGCAACTTACCAAAGTTTTAAATCAACCCGGTTCTGTAATTTCTAAAGACGCAAAAGAATGACAACGAACTTACTAATGTTTTATATTTTTGCCAGCATTATCATTATTTTTTCGATAATGACGGTTACCAGCCGACGAATTTTACGTGCTGCCGTGTACTTGCTCTTTGTTCTTGTTTCCACTTCTGCGATGTATTTTTTGTTGCATTACTTCTTTTTGGCTGCTGTTCAGTTGACCTTGTACGCCGGCGGTATTGTAGTTTTGATAATATTCTCAATTTTACTGACAAGTCATATTGATGAGCGATTTAAATTGCCGAGTATTGGAACAATTTTACTGACAGCAACATCCTTGGGCATTGGCGCAATTTTGACAATCGTTACAATTTTACAATATCCGTTTAAAGCAAATAATGCACCCGAAATTAATAGTAATGTTGCTTTAATCGGACAAAAATTAATGGACGTTGGAAAATATGGATATGCTCTTCCTTTTGAGTTTATCTCCATTTTATTATTGGCTGCCATGGTTGCAGCCATCGTAATTGCTAAAAAACGTAAAGACTAATATTATGATAGGCGGAATACCTTTAACACATTTTCTGATTGTAAGTACCATTATGTTTTTTGTTGGTATTTATGGTTTTATCACGCGCAGAAATTTGATAACAATATTAATGTCGATCGAATTGATTTTAAATTCGACAAATATCAATTTTGTTGTTTTCAATAAATTGCTTTATCCTGACCAAATTGCTGGGCAGATGTTTTCGGTTTTTGTAATAGCCGTTGCCGCAGCTGAAGCTGCCGTTGCTATTGCAATTATCATCAATTTGTATCGCAGAATTGCGAACATTGAAGTTGAAAATGTTAATGAAATGAAATACTAATCTGATATATTATGGATTTTAGTTACACAATTTTAATTTTACTGATACCCTTCTTTGTTTTTCTATTTACAGGATTGTGGGGCAACAAGTTTAAACCGGTTTACTCTGGTATTCTTGGTACGACTGGATTAGGAATTGCTTGGATATTGTCGCTTCTGACAGCTTATAAATATTTTTTCGTCATCGAAAAAGTTAGCGAAACTTTTCCCAAGATTATTGTTTTCCGTCAGGTTTGGTTAGTATTGACTGATAAATTACATATCGACATTGGAATTTTACTTGACCCGATTTCTGTGATGATGCTGGTTGTTGTTACGACTGTTTCATTCATGGTACATTTGTATAGTATCGGTTATATGGAAGGCGAGCGTGGTTTCCATCGTTTCTTTGCATTTTTATCTTTGTTTAGTTTTTCGATGTTAGGTTTGGTAATTGCTTCAAACATTTTCCAGATGTATATTTTCTGGGAATTGGTTGGTGTATCGTCATTCTTGTTAATCGGTTTCTATTATCAAAAACCATCAGCAGTTGCTGCGTCGAAAAAAGCATTTATTGTTACCCGTTTTGCTGACTTAGGTTTCTTAATCGGAATTTTAATTGTTTCATATTATACGAAAACATTTGACTTTTATGCTAACTCCGCTATTCCAGGTTCTATAGGAATTGTTGAACCTGCCGGTATAGCAATTTTGCAATCGGCTGGTGCTGCATTCATGGGAATTTCAATTATTACTTTAGCCATGGTTCTCATTTTCATTGGTGGTGCTGGTAAGTCGGCAATGTTTCCATTGCACATCTGGTTACCCGATGCAATGGAAGGTCCAACTCCGGTTTCAGCATTAATCCACGCTGCTACGATGGTTGTTGCCGGTGTGTTCTTAGTTGCAAGAATGTTTCCCGTATTTTACGCATCGCATACCGCTTTGCAGGTTGTGGCTTATGTAGGTTCGTTTACATCTTTGTTTGCTGCAGTTATTGCGTGTACTCAATTTGATATTAAACGTGTCTTGGCATTCTCAACTTTGTCGCAATTAGGTTATATGATGGTTGCGCTTGGCGTATCTGGTTATGGAGGAGAAGAAGGCGTTGGTTACATGGCTTCTATGTTCCATTTATTTACTCACGCAATGTTTAAAGCATTGTTATTCTTGGGAGCTGGTGCTGTTATTCACGCAGTTCATAGTAATTATTCTTATGACATGGGCGGTTTGCGAAAATATTTACCAATTACACATATTACGTTTTTAATTGCCGTGATTGCAATTTCTGGAATTCCACCATTAGCAGGTTTTTGGAGCAAAGACGAAATTTTAGTTGCTGCACATGGCAATAATATGATGATTTTCTATACGCAATTATTCGTTGCCGGATTGACTGCATTCTATATGTCGCGTTTGTATTTCTTGATTTTTTGGAATAAAGACACACATTATCATCATACGCCTCATGAATCACCATTGACAATGACAATTCCTCTAATGTTTTTAGCAACTGCAACAATATTTGTGGGTATGCATTGGGTGATTCCATTTAGTAAATTAGTTACGTCGGATGGAAAACCATTAGAAACTATTATGCACATGGGCATCGCGATTCCGTCAGTTGTTGTTGGCGCTTTGGGTATTTTGATTGCTGCCATTTTCTACATGAAGGAAACCGCAATACCTGATAAAATTTCAACAAGTTTAAATGGATTTTATACAACTATTTACAACAAATTTTATTTTGATGAAATGTATTTGTTTGTAACCAAGAAAATCATTTTCAATTTAATTTCGCGACCGATTGCATGGTTTGACCGTCAGGTTATTGATGGATTTATGAATGCAATTGCATGGTCAACACAAGAAGTTTCGGAAAGAATAAAAGGCTTACAATCAGGTCAATTGCAACAATACGCTTATGTATTTGTAAGTGGTGCAATTTTGTTGGCGTTGGTTTTCGTTTTTATGTGGACAAAATAGTTTAGAAAGAATAGAATAAAAGTTTACGATAAAATTTATTTCAATGGACATTCTAACTTTATTCATAGTAATACCGGCAGTTACAATGCTCGGTATTGCATTGACAAAAAATAGTAATCAGGCGCGTTGGGTAGCAGCCGGTGGTATGATTCTACAACTAATAAATGCAATTCGATTAATATTTAGTTATCTTGCATTACGCAATGCCGGCGATAAATCAGAAATGTTATTTCGCAAATCGTATATGTGGTTCGAAACGATGAACATTCAGTATGCGATTGGGGTTGATGGAATTTCTGTGGCAATGATTGGCTTAACTTCTATTGTTGTTGTAGCTGGAATTTTTGCATCATGGGAAATGAAAGATTTACACAAAGAATTTTTTATTTCACTGATATTATTGGCAACGGGTGTTTTTGGTTTTTTCATTTGCATCGACATGTTTACCATGTTTTTGTTCTACGAAATTGCAGTTATACCAATGTATTTGCTAATCGGAATTTGGGGAAGCGGACCTAAAGAATACTCTGCAATGAAATTAACTTTAATGTTGATGGGAGGTTCCGCTTTGTTGTTGATTGGCGTTTTCGGAATTTATTATAAATCAGCTGACATTTCCGGTCATTATACTTGGAACATTCTCGAATTATCAAAAGGACATATACCTGTTGAATGGCAGCGGTTTTTATTTCCATTTACATTTGTAGGATTTGGCGTTTTGGGAGCTTTGTTTCCATTCCACACATGGTCGCCCGACGGTCACTCATCAGCACCAACGGCTGTGTCAATGTTACACGCAGGTGTGTTAATGAAATTGGGAGGATATGGTTGTTTTCGAATTGCCATGTTTTTATTACCGGAAGGTGCAAACGAAATGGGTTGGATTTTTATAATTCTGACAACTATCAGTGTTGTTTATGGCGCACTTGGCGCAATTCAACAAACCGATTTAAAATATATTAACGCATATTCTTCAGTTAGCCACTGCGGGTTGGTTTTGTTTGCTGTTTTAATGGCAAACAAAACTGCAATGAATGGCGCAATTATCCAAATGATTTCTCACGGTTTAATGACAGCCATTTTCTTTGCTCTGATCGGAATGATTTATGGACGAACGCACACTCGAATTATTGGTGAAATGGGCGGATTAATGAAAATTATGCCTTTCCTTGCAGTTGTTTATGTAATTGCTGGTCTTGCTTCTTTAGGTTTACCCGGATTAAGCGGTTTCGTTGCTGAAATGACGATATTCATTGGCGCATTTCAACACGCTGATATTTTTCACAGAGTTGTTACAATTACAGTTACGACTTCAATAGTAATAACTGCCGTTTATATTTTGCGTGTTGTTGGTATATTGTTGCTCGGACCAGTTCGTAACGATCATTTTTTAGAATTAAAAGATGCAAGATGGTTCGAAAAAACTTCGTTGGTAATGTTGCTGTTGGCAATTGCTGGTATTGGTTTAGCGCCCTTGTGGCTCTCAAATATGATCGGCGATAGTTTAGTTCCGATAATTCAAAAAATAACTGTGTTCGTTCATTAAGAATGTTCATTAACAAGTAAATTGAAATTTCATTTTAAGAAATACAGATATGAATTTTAGCGATTTTTTTCTAATGCGTCACGAAATTGTGTTGACAATCATAGCACTGATAATTTTGGTCTGTGAAATATTTACGCACGACGACAAAAAACATCCAATCATGATATTGGCACTTGTTTTATTTGGATTGCACACTGTTTTTGGGTTTGCGGCAACTAACACAGGAGAACTTTTTGGCGGAAGTTTCAGAAATACCCAAATGACCTTATTAATGAAAAATATCTTAAACATTGGAATTCTGATAATTCTTTTCCAATCGTTTAAATGGTTGCGAACCCCAGAAAACGCAATCAAAATAAGCGAATTTTATATTATTTTGTTTTCAAGTGTTCTTGGAATGTATGTAATGATTTCTTCCGGCGATTTTTTAATGATGTATTTAGGGTTAGAAACTGCAACAATTCCATTAGCAGGCTTAGCTGCGTATGATCGCTACAAAGAAAAATCAGCCGAAGCAGGTGTTAAATTAATTCTTTCTTCAGCATTATCTTCTGGCATTTTATTATATGGTATTTCGATGATTTATGGCACAACAGGAACTTTTTATTTTCCTGAAATTGCTGCGAAATGGGCGATAACTCCTTTGCAAGTTGTTGCTTTTATATTTTTCTTTGCCGGCATGGCATTTAAAATTTCGATTGTTCCTTTCCACTTATGGACTGCTGACGTTTATGAGGGCTCACCAATTAGTGTCACCGGATTTTTATCTGTAATTTCAAAAGGCGCTGCTGTATTTATTTTAATCACCATTTTATTTACTGTTTTCAAATCTATGGCGCCGATGTGGAAAGAAGTTATCTGGGCAACATCGGTTATTACGATGACATTAGGTAATCTTTTTGCAATACGTCAACAAAATTTAAAACGATTCCTTGCCTTTTCATCCATTGCACAAGCTGGTTTTATTTTTCTTGGAATAATCGCAGGTACACAATTAGGTATGACTTCGGTTGTCTATTTCGTTTTGATATATATTTTCTCAAACTTAGGCGCATTCGGTGTTGTGGCAGCAATTTATGATGTTACGGGCAAAGAAACAATTGATGATTATAATGGACTTTACAGAACCAACCCAAATTTAAGTTTGATGATGTTGGTTTCTTTGTTTTCATTAGCAGGTATTCCACCCGTAGCAGGTTTCTTCGGTAAATTTTTCTTATTCACGGCTGCAGCACAAGGCGGTTCTTATTTTTATTATATTCTCGTACTTATTGCATTGTTAAATACTGTCATATCTTTGTACTATTATTTATTGGTGGTTAAAGCTATGTTCTTGAACAGGAGCGAAAATGCAATTGCATATTTTAAGAGTGACTGGAGTACAAAAACGGCTCTGTTACTTTGCTTGGCAGGTATCGTAATTACCGGTTTAGCAAGTCCGATATTCAGTTATATACAATCATTAAGTTTTGGACTTTAAACAATCGACAATTGACAATGGATAATTGACAATTAAAAATTAAACAATTAACAATTAAAAAGATATGTCATTAAAAGGCAAACATACTGTAAGCGAAATTGAAGGCATTCGTTGTACTATCGTCGAAAACGGCGTTTCGGAAAACAGAATGAATTTCATAAAAGACTTACTGGAATTTAATAAATATGAAGTTAAGGTTGCTGTCGATAAAAAGAAAGTCGAAACAGACCCAAATACTTACACAGTTGGTGTTACAGATATTGTTTTCAATTTTGTTATTGCTTTATATCAAAAAAGATTGAAAACCAAAGAAGGAAAAATTATTACGCCATCGTATTGGGAACAGTGGAAAGGTGTTGATTATTACATACCGTATTACGAAGTTCAAAAATAATAAAAAAGGCTGTCAAAATTTTGGCAGCCTTTTTTGTACAAGTTTTCATTAATATTACGAAAGCTTTTTTTTGTTAACGCAAAATACTTTTATTTTGCAATAGATTAATCTCAATTTAATTTCAAACCAAAAACGCAAAAATGGACCAATCCAATTTTAAATTCGATATAAATATTTTATTCACAACAAAATATTTTGTCCAGACATTTATATATTGTTTTATATTTTTAAATGCTCAAAGTCAATCGAAACAAGAAATTGAGCATAAAAAAATAACTTTGCCCAATGGTTGGAGCATTACAAAAATCGGTAAAAGTATTAATCTTGGTGACTTACCGCTAAATATAGCTGTCAGTAAATCTAAAAAATTAATTGCGGTTATCAATAGCGGCGAAAGTTACCATACCTTGCAATTAATTGACGCGTCGAAACAAATAATATTGGATAGCTTTGTAATAGGGAAATGTTGGCTTGGCTTGGCTTTTAGCAATGATGAACATTTTTTATATGCGTCAGGAGGAAATGATAATTGTATTGTTCGATTTGATGTCAGCCACAACAAATTTTTAACGAAAGATACGATTGTGCTTGGCAAACCTTGGCCTGTTTTAATTTCGCCTGCTGGTATAGCTTTGGACGATGATAGAAAAATTTTATATGTAGTTACCAAAGAAAATAATTCGCTTTATATTGTTGACCTTAAAGAAAAGAATAAAATAAAACAATACGAACTTGGTGCAGAAGGTTATACTTGCATACTTTCGGCAGACAAAAAAACTTTGTTCATTTCGTGTTGGGGTTGTCAAAAAGTAAAATTTTTTGACACTGAAAATGAAAAATTTATTTGCTCAATTGTTGTTGGCGATCATCCCAATGATATGTGCATTTCGGGCAACGGAAAATTTCTTTACGTCGCCAATGCCAACGACAATTCTGTTTCTGTAATTGATATTGTAAAACGCAAAGTCATAGAAATTCTCAATGCCGCTTTGTATGCAGACGCACCTAACGGTTCCACGACAAACGGCGTCGCGCTAAGTGATGACGATAAAACACTTTATATTGCCAATGCCGATAATAATTGTCTTACAGTTTTTAATGTGAGTGTCCCTGCCAAAAGTGTCTGCGGAGGATTTATTCCGACGGGCTGGTATCCAACATGTGTGCGCGTTATCGGTAAAAATATTTTTGTTACGAACGGCAAAGGATTTTCGTCGAAAGCAAACCCGAAAGGACCTAATCCAACGAGCCGTATTGAACACACATCTTTCCAGCAAAGCGGCAAGTACGACGAAACGAAAGTACAATATATCGGAGGATTATTTAAAGGGACATTGAGTATCATACCGGTTCCGAAGAAAAAACAATTGAGTATTTATTCTGACGTCGTATATAAAAACATTCCGTACACAAAAGAAATAGAAATGTATCCGTCCGGTAAAAACGGCAATCCTATTCCACAAAAAGTCGGCGATGCGTCGCCAATAAAATACGTATTTTATATCGTTAAAGAAAACCGGACGTATGACCAGATACTTGGCGACATACCGCAAGGAAACGGCGATACATCGCTTGTATTATTTGGCGAAAAAGTAACGCCTAACCTTCACGCATTGGCACGAGAATTTGTATTACTCGATAATTTTTATGCTGACGGTGAAGTCAGCGCCGACGGGCATAATTGGAGCATGGGCGCTTACGCTACCGATTTTCTCGAGAAAAACTGGCCCACAAGTTATGGTAATCGTGGTGGCTTTTATTACGCCGAAGGTACAAGAGAAATTGCAAACAATAAAAATGGGTTTATCTGGGACTATTGTAAACGGCTTGGCGTAACCTATCGCACTTATGGCGAATTTGCAGACGACTATAAACCCAATATTCCTGTGCTTAAAGACCATTTCTGTCCGTATTACACAAGTTGGGATCAAACCGTAAAAGACACAACTCGTTTTCGTCAATGGAAAAAAGATTTTGATTCGTTGCTTGCCATAAATAAAATTCCGCAACTCAACACACTTCGTTTTATCAATGACCACACCGTAGGATTGAAACTCGGCGGATTGTCGCCAGCAGCGCAAGTTGCCGATAACGATTTGGCTGTTGGTATGTTTATAGAATATTTAAGCAAAAGTAAAATCTGGAACGAAAGCGCCGTTTTTATTCTCGAAGACGATGCGCAAAACGGTCCCGATCACGTTGACGCACATCGCACGACTGCTTACCTTGCAGGTGGTTTTGTCAAACGGAATTTTGTCGATCATACGGCTTATTCAACGTCGTCTATGCTTCGTACAATAGAATTGATATTGGGTTTGCCGCCAATGAGTCAATACGATGCTGCAGCAACTCCAATGTGGCGCTGTTTTTCCGATAACGCTGATTCCGCACCGTTTCATTCTGTTGGCGCGCATGTTGACCTTAACCAAAAAAATTTGGCTGTTAATCATTGGCAAAAAATGAGCGAAACATTTGATTTTTCTAAGGAAGATCGTGCGCCCGACTGGCAATTGAATGAGGTGCTTTGGTTTTCACAAAAAGGTGAAACCATTTTTTATCCGGCGCCGGTACGTGCTGCTTTTTTTGTCGTAACAAAAGTCAAAGACGACGATTGATTTTTTAGATGATATTTATTTTCCAGTTTTCTAAAAGCGCAATAAATTTATCATTCATCTTTTTATTGCAACCGGTTAGTTCTAAATAGGTTTTATGATGTTCAGGAAAAGTGTGTATTGCCAGATGGCTTTCTGCCAACAGCCAAACGCAGGTGTAACCTTGCGGCGTGAAAAAATAATCGACTGACGAAATAACCGTATAACCCGATTTTTGCAGAAAATTTTCAAATGTGGTTTTAAGTAATTCTGGATCTGTTTCGTTTATCCAGTCTTTATAATTATTTATTTCGGGCAACATTTTTATTTAAGCCTTTCGTTTATTCAACGAACAAAGTTATCTATAAAAACCGGAATAAGAAATTTTCTCCAAATGGTTTTTAATTATTCAGTTTTGTTTTAGCCAATCGAAAACCATTCATTACACTGTATGTTACAGGAGTTTCGTGGTGGCGGTTAGAGCATCGTAAGTAGCGTTCGTCGTCGCGGAAAGCGCCGCCGCGCAAAACTTTGTATCCAGTGTTGACAGGATATACAGGGTTTACCTGTGTAACATCTGACTCGGAATATTTAAACGAAAACCAATCTTCAACCCATTCCTTGACATTGCCGCTCATGTCGTTAAATCCTAATTCATTAATGCTCATCAAACCAATTTTATGAATTTTTTGTGCTGAATTATCGTAGAACCAACCGGCGTCTTCGGCAAGACTTGCACCGGCGTATTTAAAATTATTGCTTTTGTTTCCACCTTTTGCAGCAAATTCCCATTCGGCTTCGCTTGGTAGTCTGCCGCCAGCCCAGATACAAAATGCTTTTGCGCCATACCATGTTACAAAATTGACAGGAAATTTTTCGTATCCTTCTTCGACATAAAATTTTTTCTTGCTTTCGTAGATTCTGCAAAACTCACCTTCTTCCTTGCCTTCGAGCAAAATCCAAGGAACTCCGCCATCTGTCTGATTTCCTTTTTTTTCGTTTAGAAATCTGCAATATTCTTCATTCGTAATTTCATATCGGCTCAAGTAAAAACTACTAACAGTAACTTTATGTGGTGGACGTTCGTCTAAGTCGCCTTCGTTACTACCCATAGTAAACGTGCCACCTTCGACGTAAATCATTTTTGTTACAAAGGGTGGGGGAGGTGGTTCTTTTTTTGTATTCGTCGGATTGGTTTTTTGTTTAGTATTTTCTTTTTGCGCAAATGCAATAGAACCTATTAAAATCAATAGTATGAGTATGTTTATTTTTTTCATGTGAATTTTGAATTTGATTTGTTCAATTCTCAAAATTACAAAATTTACTTAATTTTTGACGAAAAAAATAATTGATTTAGTCGTTCTATTTGTTAAAAATTGTATTTATTTTTGATTGAAGTTGATTAACCATCGACAACATTGGTTCACCATGTTCGGCAGCTTTTTGCGAAAGAACTTTAGATAATTCGAAATAATACCATTTTTGTTTTTCTTTTCCGGCATTAAATTTTTCCCAGACTTTTTCACCATTATCTGCCAATTCGAAACCAAGCATTTCAATATTATCAAGTTTATCAGCGCAAGTTACAAGTAGGTGGCTAAACTCTGCTGTGGTGGCTAAAAAATTTAATGTATGTTCCTTGCGTGCTTGCCATGTTTCTTTGGGATGGTGATAATTTTTCATCAATTTATCATATTCTGTTACGCCACGCACAATGTCAGCAACTGTATTGCCAAACAATTCAGTAATTTCTTCGATAGTAACCGGTGTGTCTTCAACTGTGTCATGCAAAAAACCGGCAACCACTATATCTTCACAGCAATTGTGATCGATAAGTATTTTGCCGACATTTATTAAATGGTGTATATATGGAATTTTTGTTCCTTTGCGGTATTGATTTTTGTGAACTTTAGCAATATATTCTAATGCTTGAAAGACCATATTTTTGTTTTTAGTATTGATAGTATTTTTATTGTGCAAATTTATAATTTGCTTTGTTACTAAAAGCAAAAACTCCGCCAAATTGACGGAGTTTCTAATAATTGTTTTGTAACCCTTATTTTGAAAAGATTTGCAAAATTACATTTTTATTTAGTCAATCTAAAACAAATTTCACATCGAATTATTCAAGATTTTCCTATCGACTGACTATCAACAAAATTATTTTTTTATTAATTTTTCTCTTTTAAACTGAATATTTTTAATTAATAACTGGCGTTTCAAGATTAGCTTTCAGATTTTTTAAACCAATTTCCAAATCTGGTCCAACCAATTTATCGAAATTCATAAACAAACATAATAGGTTCATCGGATAATTTACTTTGCCAGAAAAAACCCATTGTACTTTTGTTTCACTTGCGTTTATTTCTGTGGTAATCAGCGATGCATTATCATGCGAGTCCATTGGTTTGATAAAATGTATTATGTAATCAAGTCTTTCGCCGTTCACTATGTTCGAAATCTCTTGCTCGCCTTGACCAACGTCTTTCATATCACTTTCCCAAGCCGACACAAAACCAACAGTTCCGTCAGTTCCTTTGAAAGTTTGTTTCATGTTCGGATCCATCTTTGCCCATTTGCTGAATTTGTCTTGATTTTTCAATAATTTCAGATAATCAAATACTTCAGCTTTCGGTTTTTTAATTGCAATTTCTCGCTGAATGATGTAATCACCTTTTACAAATATTGCTACAATAAAAGGTATCACAATAATGATTGCGATTACGATTAATATTTTTTTCCACAATTTCATGATTTCAGTTTTTAATGATTTACAGAGTTCAATTAAAATTCGTCCGGCAATTTTTTCATTTGTTCGTACGTAAAAACGGGACCATCTTTACAAACATACGTACTGCCAATATTGCAACGTCCGCATTTACCAAGACCGCATTGCATTCTCATTTCGAGTGTTGTTATGACATCTTTTGGTGCGAAACCCATCTTGTCTAATGACATCAAAGTATATTTAATCATAATCGGTGGACCGCAGGTTATGACTTTTGTGCAACTTAAATCGGGATGAACTTTTTCTTCTAATATTTTTGGAACAACGCCCACGTTATCAAACCATAAATCTTCTTGCTTATCGATGGTTAGAATGACATTCACATCTTCCATTTTTTTCCATTCTTCAATTTCTTTTTTGTAAACCATGTCTGCCGAAGTTCTGGCGCCATAAAGAATAGTAATGTCTTTATAATCTTTACGATTGTCAAGCGTGTATTGAATCAGCGAGCGCAAGGGCGCAAGTCCGATACCACCGCCGATGTACAACAGATTTTGTCCTTTGATTTCTTCGAACGGAAACCAGTTTCCATAAGGTCCACGAATTCCTATTTCACTTCCAACGTCCAATAAATTATGAATGTCAGCAGTAATCAGACCCGCTTTTTTTATCGAACAATCAAAAGTTCCTTTTCTGGTTGACGACGACGCAATACAAAACGTACATTCACCGGAACCAATAATCGAAAACTCGACAAACTGTCCCGGATTCCAAGTGAATTTGTCCATTATCGAATCGTCTTTAAATTTCAGACGAAACGTTTTTACGTCGGGTGTTTCTTGTATAACCTCTTGAATGGTACAAATTTCAGGTTTTAATAAAACTTCCATATCTTATATGTTATTTGCGACATTATTAACTACTTCGAAAATACTGATGTTTACCGGACATTTAACTGTGCAGCGACCGCAACCGACGCAAAGATTTACGCCGAAACGCTCTTTGTAATAAACAAATTTGTGCATTCCGCGTTGACGCCAGCGTCGGTATTTTTGTGTACGCGGATTATGACCGCCAGCCATCAATGTAAAATATTTCTGATTGCACGAATCGTAGCTTTTGTAACGTACTCCTTTGTCGCGTACTTTCTCGTCCGAAATTTTGAAACAATGACAAGTCGGGCAAACAAACGCACAAGCGCTGCAACTTACGCATCTTGCCGACTCGAAATCCCATCCATCATTTTCAAATGCTCCCTGAAGTTTTGCGTTCACTTCTTTGTAATCCATTTTTAAATGGAAAGCGTTTTTGAATTTTGTAAATTCTGCTTTTAGTTTTGCGTCGCCTTCGCCATTTAATTTAGTAAGAACGCCGGTGTATGGTTCGAGAAACTGTTCGCCTTTTTCGGTGCAAACTTTCAGCAGTTTTTTTTGTCCGTCATTTACAACCAATACATCGTAGGCATCGGTAGTTTTGACATCATAATCAAGCGAAGTGCAGAAACAAGTATTTTCTGGTGTAACGCAAAGTGTCGAAAAAATAACTGTATTCTCGCGACGTTTAATCCAGTCTTCGTCTTGCCAGTCCCATTTCGCAACAGAATCGAGCACCTGCATTCCGCGTGCGTCGCAATGCTTAACGCCAAGTATCACTTTTTTATGAGTCAGAACATCTTCTTTCGGATCGTCAATTTTGATTCCTTTTGCATCTTCGCTATAATGCATAATTGCTGATGTCTGTGGGAAAAATAAGGGTTTTACGCTGGCGGTGGTTTTAATTGGAGCGTCGGTATTACATTCTTTGAGCGAATTTACTTTTTTAAATTTGTAATCTCCCGAATGTTCAACCGGTGCATACGTTTCATTATTCTTTATGATGTCTTCGTAAAGTTTGTGAAGTTCATCGTTCGAAATGTGGAATATAGAAAATGCCATTTTTTTTGTATTTGGAATTTTAACTCAATTGTCAATTATCAATTGTCAATTATCAATTACATAATAAAATCGTCTGGATCGCTTAAATTGTATTTATAAAATGCGCCGCGATCTTTCTCGTACATACCTGCCTGATGATTCTGGAAATTTTCGTAAATTACCATTTCGTTTTGTTTGTGCAATAAATGCAACGGCAAATTTTGCGGACAAGCTCTTTCGCAATTTCGGCAATCAACGCAACGTCCGGCTAAATGCAGATACCACGTCATCAACGCCATTCCTGCATTTGATGTAGTGTTTGCGCCATTGTGATACAACGAACTGTCCTGATCGATCACGCATTTGTCGCAATAACAAAGCGGGCAAGACTGACGGCACGCATTGCAACGAATACAATTCGAAAACATTTCGGTAAAAAAGTCAGCGCGCTCGGTCAAAGACATGTGTTTAAGTTTCAACAAATCGGCATCGATTGTATAAGTTTTCTTTTCTTTTTCGATGCCAAGCATTTCGTTGTAAATAACAGGACTTTGCATCACACAAGCAATGCAACGCGCTTCTTTTTCGTTTTTCTCGTCAACGCAACCGTCGCAACTAACGCCAATAATATAAAGATTATCGCGTTTAACTTGACCTTCAGTCAACAATAAATTTAACGAACGACTGTCGCAGCCTTTAACCACCAAGCCAACTTTTTTGGATTTTGTTGTTTCGTTGGTTAAATAATTGGTCAGGTTGTGTGTTGACTTTTCTGTAAACACTAATTTGTCGCACAATGCCGGATTCTTAAATATAAACGGAGTCTGATTATCATCTCCCACATTTTTGCGATAACCAACAAATACGTCAATTTTATTTTCGGTAAACAGACGTACTGCAATATCTTGTATTTGTTTTGAATAATTCATTATTTAATATCCTCCTTTTTAAAACGGTGAAGAGGCCCAAGTGCTTTTACATCGTTACAAACTTTCGTTACAACTTGTGCGAATTTTGCTCCTTCGGCTGCCGACACCCACGAAAATTGTACACGGTTTTCGTGATAACCCATCGTCCAAAGCATTTGTTTTACAACCAAAAATCTGCGTCGCGAAAAATAATTGCCGGTGATGTAGTGGCAGTCGCCCGGATGGCAACCCGAAACCAACACGCCGTCGCCGGTGGTCTGTAGTGCTTTTACAATCATTACCGGATCAATGCGCGATGTACATGGTACGCGGATGATACGAATATTTGGCGGATATTGAATTCGCGATGTGCCCGTCAAGTCCGAGCCTGCATACGAACACCAATTGCAAAGAATTCCAACTATTACCGGTTCCCAATTTGGATCGACCGGCAGTTCTGGATTTTCTACGCTGGCAACTGTATTTTGTTCTTTAACTTTTGTTTCTGCCATCTCTTTATTAATTACGAATTACGAATTTTAATTCACCTATTTGTTTATATTTTTCTTAATATGTTTGACGTTTCCATGTCGTTCCGACGATGTAAAGTCATTTTCTAATTTTCAAATTATTAAGCCGAAATAACTTCGCCAATCAATTGCGGATCAGTAAAGCCAGACAATACCGGCGCTGCCGAACGGCAAACCGCTACGCACGAACCACAACCCTGACAAACGCCTTCGTTAATATAAGCAACTGTTCGCATTTCTTTTGAGCCATGACCAAGCGGAATTTCTTCTGTAACAATTGCACCGTACGGACAAGCATTTATACAATTCAAACATCCTGAACAATATTCTTTCTGAATCTTTGTAATCATCGGGTCTTTTTTCAATGTGTCGCCCGAGAACAATCCGCAAACTTTAGCTGCACAAGCCGACGCCTGCGAAACTGTTTCGGGAATGTCTTTTGGCGCTTGCGCACAACCTGCCAGATAAATACCTGCTTTTGCTGTTTCTACCGGACGCAATTTTGGGTGTGCTTCACTGAAAAATCCATATTTGTCGTAACTGATTCCCAACATTCTTGCAATATCCGGCGCGTCTTTTTGTGGATAAACGGCATTTGCCAAAACTACCATGTCTGCTTCAATTTCAACGGTCTGTCCAATCTGACCATCTTCGCCGCGAACAATTAATTTTTTACCTTTCTGATATATTTTCGAAACACGACCACGCAAATAAGATGCTCCGGTTTCTGTCATGGTACGTTTCCAGAATTCTTCATAACCTTTGCCCGATGCACGAACGTCCATAAAGAAAATATAGGCATGAGAATCCGGAACTTTATGATGTAATAATATGGCATGTTTGGCTGAATACATACAGCAAATTTTGGAACAATATGAAATTCCTTTCGATTCGTCGCGCGAGCCAACACATTTTATAAAGACAACTTCTTTTGGGACTTCGCCGTCTGATGGACGGAATGGAACGCCATTGCTTGGTCCGTTTGACGAAACCATTCTTTCAAATTCTAACGAGGTAATAACATCTTTGTAACGACCAACGCCATATTCTTCATAAGGTTTTGGATCCCAAAGTTGATATCCGGTGGCGACGACCACAGCGCCAATTTCTCTTTCGACGTATTCGTCTTTCATATCGAAATCAACTGCACCTTTTTCGCAAACTTTTGCGCAAATTTCGCATTTACCCGGACCTTTTAACATTCGTGTACAATGCGGTGCATCAATAACCGGTTTATTTGGAACAGCTTGTGGAAACGGCGAATAAATTGCTTTGCGTTTATCGAGCAGCATATTGTATTCGTTCGGAACTTTTACCGGACATTTCTGCCAGCAAGCGCCACAACCTGTACAAGTTTTGAAGTTAACATAAGATGCTTTTTTCTTTATGACCGCTTTGTAATTTCCAACATAACCTTGCAATTCGGTAACTTCCGAGTAAGTCATCAGTTCGATAAACGGATGATTCAATACATCAACCATTTTGGGCGTCAAAATACATTGTGCGCAATCGAGTGTCGGAAAGGTTTCGTCTAACTGAGCCATCTTGCCACCAATTGACGGACTTTTTTCTACCAGCACAACCGGAATTTTCGCATCGGCAATGTCCAATGCCGCCTGAATACCGGCAATACCACCACCGATAACCAAAGCGCGTTTTGTTACAGGTACTGATATTTCGTGCAACTGTTCGTTTGCAATTGATTTTACGACTGCCATACGAACCAAGTCAATTGCTTTGTTGGTTGCTGCGTCTTTGTCTTTTTGGTGCACCCACGACGAATGTTCGCGTATGTTTGCACATTCGAGCATGTATGGATTCAATCCGGCGTCAGTCAATGCGCGACGGAAAGTTTTTTCGTGCATTCGCGGCGAACAAGCTGCAACGACAATCGATGTTAGTTTGTCTTTTACAATTGCTTCTTTGATATGTCCTTGCCCGGGATCGGAACACATATATTTATAGTCAACAACAACTTTAACGTCTTTAAATTGGCTAACGGTTTCAGCTACTTTCTTTACATCAACATAATCGCCGATGTTCGAGCCGCAATAGCAAACAAATACTCCTACTCTTGCCATTATTCAGTCTCCTCTACTGTCTTTGCAACAGCTTTTTTAACTGGTTTTACTTTTTTTTCTTCTTGTGGTGGTTCGTTTAAAATTTTACCGAGCATTGGTTCTGCCGGAACAATGTGGCGGCTGAGTTTCAGTTCGCTCACCGGATGTCCGAATGCCAACGCCATCAATTGTGTGATGTAAACCACCGGAATATCAAATTTTTCGCCACGCGATTTTTCGATTTGAAATTGACGCATGTCTAAATTGGATTGACACATCGGACAAGCAACTGCGATAATGTCTGCGCCGGCTTCTTTTGCAACTTCTAAAATTTTTCCTGTTAGTTCAACAACCAATTCGGTATTCGAAATGGAGAACGAAGCCCCACAACATTCTGTCTTGTAATCAAAGTCAACGGCTTTTGCGCCCAATGCTTCAACAATGTGATCCATTGACATGGGATATTCTGCCGAATCGAAATTTGCAATGTGTTTCGGACGTGTCAACAAGCAGCCATAATAACAGGCAACTTTTAAACCCCAAAGCGGTTTCTTAACGCGCAATTTTATTTCGTCAATACCAACGTCTTCGTAGCAATATTGCAACAACGATTTTACATCGACAGTTCCCATATAAGTCCCTTCTTCGACTGTGGTGTTGATTTTTTTTCGTAAATCGGGTTTGCTGTCCATCTCAATTTTGGTGGCTTTCATGCGCGAATAGCAGGCAGCGCACGAAATAACCATCGGGTCGTTGCTGACTTTTTCTGCCATTATCAAATTGCGAAGCGGTAAAGCCAATGCAAGATTTTCTGTCATGACATGTGCCGATGTCGCGCCGCAGCAATTCCAATCAGTCATATCCTGTACTGCTACATCGAGCGATTTGAGTGTTATTCGCATTGTGTGGTCGTACTCAAGACTGGTACCGTGCGACGAACATCCCGGATAATATGTTAATTTCTTCATGTTTTATATTATTTAGAAGTCAGACGTTTTCAAAACGTCCGATTTCTTAGTATTAGACTTTTACTTTATCAAGTTCTTCAGCCATTTTAAACATTTTGTCGATGGCTTTCATGTTCTTAGATTTTTCTGGGAAGAGTTTAAGTTTTCCTTTGAACAATGCTGCCGGTGCAAGTGCTATGTCTTTAAAGAAATTACCGCTGCGGATATTATATTCTGCCATCATTCGAAGTTCGTACAACTTGCCGTATTTTTTAACCATATCGATGAAAATTTCGTGGAAACGTTTTATCTCTTTTACTTTTGGCGAGTTTGGATAAACGTTTTCTTCGATTGCTAAGTGGCGACATGCTTCCATGACGGAAGGAATTTCAATTTCGCGCGGACAACGTGCGGAACAACTGGAACAAGTAAGGCAAAACCATGTTGAATTTGCCATATACACTTGTGTTTTCTGATTTAATTTGATGTATTGCATAATTTGACGGGGCGTAATGTCCATGTGGCTGGAAACCGGACATGTAGCAACGCATTTCCCGCACTGATAACAATCCAACACATCGGCGCCACTTTTTTTGTTGACTGCTTCGAGAAAAGGGTTGTGATGTAAATTGTTTAATTTTATCATTTTGTACGTTTTTTTTCCGTTTTTGTTATTATAATAACACGATGCAAAGCTAAAATTTAAAATTATAATTCCAACACTTCAAAACATATTTTTAAACATAAAATATTAAAAGATATATTAGTCCGATTATCTTTGTTTACAACGATTGCAAGCTGTCAGTCCCGGATAAAAAAAACGCTGTTGCGAAAGATTGCAATAGCGTTTTTTTATAAAAATATTTTTGATTTATTATTTCATTAAAATAATATTTTGGGTAGGAGTTGGGAATGCAATTCCATTCTTCATAAATTCTTTCTTTATCAATTCGTTTACAAAAAAGAAAACGTCCCAGTAATCGTCAGGTTTGCACCAAGAAGTTACAGCAAGTTTTACAGTACCGATGCCGTATTCTACAATAACAATATATGGCGCGGGTGTTGCAAGAATTTTATTAAATTTTTTCATCTCGGCGTAAAGTATTGATTTCATGTTTTCGGTATCTGCTCCGTTTCCAACTTGCACCAAAACATCTACACGACGATGTGGCTCTGTGGAATAGTTTACCAGCGCGCCGGTTGATAATGGCGAGTTAGGAATAATAATTGTGTTATTTTCTACAGTTACCAAAACGGTATGGAAAATCTGAATTTCTTTTACTGTTCCGCTATAGCCTTGTGCTGATATTAAATCGCCAACTTTGTAAGGTTTAAATAGCATAATCATTACACCGCCTGCGAAATTTTGAAGACTCCCCTGCAATGCTAAACCCACAGCCAAGCCGGCAGCGCCGAGAAATGCAATAAAGGATGTTACTTGTATTCCGACCATTCCAAGTACACTTAAAACCAGTAGTACTTTAAGTAAAGACGATACCAAAGCATATAAAAATGAAATCAGCGATGGATCCATTTTTTTGCTCATTAGTAATTTTTTAAGTCCTTTGCAAATGGACTTAATAATTATCCACCCAGCAATCAAGGTAATTATTGCGAGTACAAATGTTGGTACATAAGCCATAACCAGACGAATTCCTTCGTCTGCAAATTTTGAAAGATCAATAGATGTTAGCATGGTTATATTAATTTAAGTTTTAAATTGATTTTTTGAATGGCTAAATGTATAGATTTTTTTTTAATTGACCAACTTTCGTATTTTATTTTATTTGAAAGATGCTGAAATATTTTAAAATCAGTCAGTCTAAATAAAAACAAAAAAGCCTCCGTTTTACGGGAGGCTTTTTTTGCATTACACGGCAATTTTATTTGGCGAAACATAATTGATTTATTCGTTTTAGCTCAATCAGAATAATAATTTAAATTATTGTTCTCTAAGATTCATTATTTTAATTGCTCCTGTTTATCCAACGACTTGCATTTAAGATAGTCATTCCAACCAATTCATTCTTTTCATATCGCATAATTATTTCATCATCGGTCATTTCAGTATTATCAGAATGATTTGGTTTTTTAAAATGCAAATATAAAACATCAGCTTCGGTATCATAATTAGCCCACAAATTCGGGTGTTTCATCATAAACGGAATTAATTGTGCGCTTTCTTTTATAGTTATTGTTTCCATTGTATTTGTTTTTTTTGAAATTCATTAATTTTATCAGTTAGATATGCAGTTATTACAAATCCGTCATTTTCTGAAACTTCTTTGTAAATTACCACAATATATTTATCGTTTTGTTCTTGTTGTAATTTTATAGCAATTAATGCAAAATTATTGCCATGATAAATAATTTCAGGATTTTCAATTGCTTCTAAAATTTCAAAATAATAATCCGATATTTCCGGATGACCGGTTGAAATATGAAACCACCTTTCGTCAGTTAAACGTATTGGAATTCCGTTTTTTGATATAGCAATATCCATTTTTTTTTATTTTTCCATTGTAAACCAATTTATTCAATTGTTTATAAAGTTCAGCGTTAGTATTTCTTAGGACTAAAAGATTTTTTTTACAAATCTATAAAAACTTTGTCAAAGTTAAAACTTTGTCAAAGTCTAAAAACAAAAAAGCCTCCTTTTTACGGGAGGCTTTTTTTGCATTACACAGTAACTTTATTTGGTTGAACATCGGTTGACTGTGTGGACGCTACCGGCGGAACAGCGGCTGCCGGTTTTGTTGTTGCCGGCGGCGATTGCGAACGACCACATAAATACATATAATCGTGCATTTTGCTGCTGTCAACGCCAGTCCACTGTTTTTTAC
>Ga0265327_10000534_pt1 | contig 65455 bp, 58 predicted proteins | sample 41621metaG_FD_202089 | JGI IMG/M metagenome (GOLD analysis project Ga0265327, IMG submission 202089) | Rhizosphere microbial communities from Carex aquatilis grown in University of Washington, Seatle, WA, United States - 4-16-21 metaG | ecosystem: Host-associated > Plants > Roots > Rhizosphere...
GCAATTCCCATACGCGATCAGTAATGTCGTGCCTTCTCAAGGTCGATGCAGTCATTCAATTGAGCAACTTTGTAATGAAGTCCCAATTATGACCGATTTCTATAATCTTGTGACGACACTATCTAGAGCCAGTAAACAAATATAAACAACAACAGCCACACCACATCCACGAAGTGCCAGTACCACGACACGGCCTCGAAAGCGAAATGGCGTTCGGGAGTGAAATGCCCGGCGAATACGCGGGCCAGGATCACGCTCAGCATGATGGCGCCCAGCGTGACGTGCGCGCCATGGAAGCCGGTCAGCATAAAAAATGTCGCGCCGTAAATGCCGGTATTGAGGCTGAAATCGGCGGACAGGTATTCATGCGCCTGCAACACCAGGAAAGTCGCGCCCAGCAGGATGGTCAGCAGCAGGCCGAGCTTGAGTTGGCTGCGGTTGCCCTTTTTCATTCCCCAGTGCGCCCAAGTTACGGTAGCGCCGGAACTGAGCAGTATCAGGGTGTTGATGGCGGGGATGCCCCATGCCGCCATGGGGGTGAATTGTGCCGGCAAGCCCGGCCCGGCGGTGGGCCAGGCCGCGTTGTAGCCCGGCCACAGCAATGGCGTCTGCCCCAGCCAGGGTACGGCCAGGTTTCTGGCGTAGAACAGGGCACCGAAGAAGGCGGCGAAGAACATCACTTCGGAAAAGATGAACCAGCCCATGCCCCAGCGGTAGGAGACATCGACTTGGTTGTTGAACTTGCCGGCGATACTCTCGCGGATCACCGTGCCGAACCAGCCGAACAGCATGCCGACCAGTATCAGCGCCCCGGCCAGCATCAAATAAGGCCCCGCCTGCACCTGTTGCAGCAGCAGCACAAAGCCGCTGGCCAGCGTGAGCAAGGCAATGGAACCGACAATGGGCCACCAGGAAGGGGCAGGCAGGTAATAGCGGCTGGTATCCATGACAGGCTCCTTTATTTGACCAACGGCGCGGTTTCAAACGTGTGGTAGGGCGGCGGCGAAGGCAGCGTCCATTCCAGCGTGTCCGCGCCGTCCCAAGGTTTTTCGCCCGCCGCCGCACCGCCGCGCGCACACTTGAACACGGTGTAGAGGAACAATAATTGACTAGCCCCCAGCACGAAAGCGCCGATGGAGGAGAGCATGTTGAAGTCGGCGAATTGCAAGGCGTAATCCGGCACCCGGCGTGGCATGCCGGCCAGCCCGGTGAAGTGCATGGGGAAGAAGGTGACGTTGAAGGCGATGGTGGTCAGCCAAAAATGCCACTTGCCCAGGGTTTCGTCGTACAAGTGCCCAGTCCATTTTGGCAGCCAGTAATACACCCCGGCCATGATGCTCATCGCCGCGCCGGAGAACAGCACGTAGTGGAAATGCGCGACCACGTAGTAAGTGTCCTGCAACTGGATGTCCACCGGCACGATGGCCAGCACCAGTCCGCTGAAGCCGCCGATGGTAAACAGGCAGACCACGGCCACGGCAAACAGCATGGGCGTCTCGAAGGTAATCGCGCCTTTCCACATGGTGGCGATCCAATTGAACACTTTCACCCCGGTCGGCACGGCAATCAGCATGGTGGTGTACATGAAGAACAGCTGCCCGGCCGCCGGCATGCCGACCGTGAACATATGGTGCGCCCACACCACGAACGACAGGATGGCGATGGAGGCGGTGGCATAGACCATGGAGTGGTAGCCGAACAGCGGCTTGCGCGAGAAGGTGGGGATGATGGTGGATAGGATGCCGAACGCCGGCAGGATCATGATGTACACCTCGGGGTGGCCGAAGAACCAGAAAATGTGCTGGAACATGACCGGGTCGCCGCCGCCCGCAGCATTGAAGAAATGGGTGCCTAAGTGGCGGTCGGTGAGTAGCATGGTCACCGCCGAAGCCAGCACCGGCATCACCGCGATCAGCAGGTAGGCGGTGATCAGCCAGGTCCACACGAACATCGGCATTTTCATCAGCGTCATGCCCGGCGCGCGCAGGTTGAGGATGGTGGTGATGATATTGATGGAACCGATGATGGACGAGATGCCCATGATGTGCAGCGCAAAAATGGTCATGTCGTAAGCCACGCCGCCCTGGATGTAGAGCGGCGGGTACATGGTCCAGCCGCCGGCGACGGCGCCGCCAGGCACCAGGAACGAACTCAGCAGCAGCAATGCCGCCATCGGCAACAGCCAGAAGCTCCAGTTATTGAGGCGGGGGAAAGCCATGTCCGGCGCCCCTATCATCAACGGAATCTGCCAGTTGGCGAAGCCAACGAACGCCGGCATGATGGCGCCGAAAATCATGATGAGGCCGTGCATGGTGGTGAGCTGGTTGAACACGTTGGGCTGGAAGAATTGCAATCCGGGCTGGAACAGTTCGGCGCGAACCAGCATCGCTAATGCCCCGGCGAACAGGAACATGGCAAAACTGAAACACAGGTAGAGCGTGCCGATGTCCTTGTGGTTGGTGGTGGTCAGCCAGCGCGTGATGCCGGCGGGGTGGGCGTGCTGGTGCAAGGCCAAAGTCGTCATGATCGGGCTCCTTTGCGCAGGGCGGCGACTTCCGCCGGCTGGATCACGTCGCCGGTGTGGTTGCCCCAATTGTTGCGTTCATAGCTGATGACGGCGGCGACGTCCAGATCGGACAACTGCCGGCCCAACGCCTGCATGGCAGTACCGGCAATGCCGTTCATCACGATGTCCAGGTGCCGCTCTTTCGATCCCAGCACGATCTTGCCGTCTTTCCAGAAGCCGCGCGCAGCCAGCGGTGTAGTGAGGTCGGCACCGGCACTGAATGCCGCACCATCCACCAGCGGCGGGAATGCACCGGCAATGCCTTGGCCGTTGGCCTGGTGGCACATGGCGCAATGGGCGGCGAACACGGTTTCGCCATGTGTTTTCAATTCCGCCAGGATATAGCTCTTGCCGGCCGCGGCAGCCACTTTGGCTTGGGCGGCTTTCTGTTCCGCCAACCACGCGGTATAGCGTTCCGGCGCCACGGCTTCCACCACAATGGGCATGAAACCATGGCCGACGCCGCACAGTTCGGCGCACTGGCCGCGGTAGGTGCCGGGTTTTTCCACCTCGAACCACGCTTCGTGGATGAAGCCGGGGATGGCATCCTGCTTGACGCCGAACTGCGGCAGCCACCAGGAATGGATGACATCGGTGGAGGTCAGCAGCAGCCGTACTTTTTTGCCGGTGGGTACCACCAGCGGCCGATCCACTTCCAGCAGGTAATGCACCCCTTTGGCCGCCTGGTTGTCAATTTGCGCGCGTGGCGTGGCCAGGCTGCTGGTATAGCGCACGCCCGTGCCGAGGTGTTCGTATTCCCACAGCCACTGGTGGCCGGTGACCTTGATGCTGAGGTCGGAGTGGCCGGTGTTCTTCATGGCCAGTATGGTTTGGGTGGTGGGGTAGGCCATGCCGACCAGGATCAGGAACGGGATCAGCGTCCACAGGATTTCCAGCTTTAGGTTCTGGTGGAAATGTGCGGCCTGGTGGCCGGCCGCCTTGCGGTGCCTGGCCAGGGCGTAGAACATGAAGCCGAACACCACGATGAAAATGCCCAGACAGACCAGCAGGATCAAGGTATGCAGGTCATAAATCTCCCGCGCCATCGGCGTGGCGGGGGATTGCAGGTTGAATTGCAGCTCCGCATGGGCCAAGCCGGGGAACAAGGCGGTCGTTAAACATACTCCAGAGATGGTGCGGGACATGATGACCTCTCCCTTCATGCCATGAAGCCACCCAGCCGCGACTTCAGTTTTTGCCCCAGTTCCAGGCGTTCCTCGCTGGTGAGGAAACGGCCGAATTCGATTTCCCTGCCGTGCGAACGCAGCGCAAGGCGCTCGCAATAGCCGTCCGGCATGCATTCCATTAAGATCTGCCCCCAATAACCGCTGAGCTCTACATGCTGATCGCGCCCCGGCTGGTGTGTTTCCAGCACGACCTTGTCATCGTCCATGGTGAGGCGCTCATAATCCCCGGCGTGGCGCCAGACATGGCGAAAACATAGGAACAGCCCCACTAGTTCGGCCCCGGCGAATGGCAGTACCGGCCATGCTCCCAACAGCAGGCAGCCAAAGGCAAACAGCAGGGTTACCAGGGTAACAACGGAAAAGACACGCACAGTACCTTCAGGCGACAGCGAACAATTGGGCCTGGTAGTGATGGAGTAATGCACCGAGGATGTCGAACCACATACATCGACCACGACGTGCCTCACTTTCAGTGGCAAATGGAAATTGCCGCAGACAAGTAGTTGACAATTTTAGTATGATATTAGTTCGGCAAACGTGTTTATTGCCGGTGAACCATGAAAAAAGTTGCCAGTCAAATCCTACTACCATAGTCAACTATTATGCAAGTGTCTGGTCTTGCAGAAAGGATGGTTATCATGAACCCGCTGAATCTGTTCTGGCTGTTCACTTCGCCCGTCAAAGGCTGGAGCCATTTGGTGCATAGCAGGCCGTCTATTCCCGGCTTATATATGTTGCACGTTATTCCCTTTTCCCTGATCCCGCCGTTGATGGTGTACCTCGTTGGAAGCAAGTATGGCGGCCAGTTCCTGCCGGCGGTAACGTCCTCGAAACTGTTGCTGATCGCCGCCATTTTTTTCGTGGTCGAATTGGTCGTGGTGCCGGTGATGGGGATGATCGTGCGGCAACTGGCGGAAGTGGCCGAAATCCACCCCAGCTACCATGATGCTTTCACGCTGGCGGCGGTGGCGCCCACCCCGTTGTGGCTGGCACCAATATTCCTGCTGGTGCCCAGCGTGACATTCAACCTGGTGGTGGTGAGTTTGGCCATGTTGGCTGCGGCCGGCTTCATTTACTACGGCATCCCAATTGTTTTCAGGCTGAAGGACAAGGGACACGCGATGCTTTTGTTTGGCGCGGTACTCATCGCCGGCGTAGTGGCTTGGGGTTTCCTCATGGTATCGACGCTAGTGGTATGGGGCAGCGTGCAAAACCTGCTGTTCACTATACCGCCGATCTAAGCTCAACAAGCGAAGGGGTTGCCATGAACGACGACAATTTCAACATGAGCATCCGCAAGTTCCTTAAGACGGTGGGGGTGCGCTCCCAGCATGAGATTGAACAGGCCATCGCCCAAGCAGTGGCCAATGGGCAACTCAAGGGCAACGAAACGGTACCGGCAAAAATGACGCTGACGATAGGCCAAGCTGACCTGAACGTCAGCTTCGACGGCATTATCGAACTGGAATGACGTCTATGCCCTCGTGCGTGCGGGCATAGTGCGATTGGGCAGCTTTTTTCTTGGCGAAATACCAGTTGGAAACCTGGTATTGGGTAGTGGCTACGCGTAGATCAGCATCGTCCATCGTGACCGGGGCAGGCCGCCTTTGGTGATGGATGCGTCAAAATTCGGGGCCGGGCCGTTCGGTTCCAGTTTGGGTGCAGCTTGGGATAGTTTTGCCTAAAGACCTAACGTCCCCGGCAAATCCTTGATCGAGTCAATGACCAGATCCGGCCTGATGGAAGAAGCTTCGGCATAAGCTTGCCGGTATTTGCCGGTTTTCACCAGGATGCCGCGCAGCCCAGCCTGTTGTGCGCCGCCCACGTCAGCATCGATGTCGTCGCCGATCATGACAGCCTTGGAAGCATGCAGCCCCATGTCGTCCAGTGCCATGCGGAAGAAAGCGGCAGCAGGTTTACCGATCAACATGGCTTGGGTGTCGCTGGCATATTCCAGTGCCTGGACAAAACCGCCAATATCCATCTGCAAGCCGGCTTCGGTTTGCCAGAAGCGGTTTTTGTGGATGGCGATGAGCCGTGCCCCATTCATCAGGCAGTGAAACACTTCGTTCAGCAAGTTGTAGGACCACGCCGCACCGATGTCGCCGACGACAATATAGTCCGCATCAGTTCTGGATTGACGAAACCCGGCAAAATCCTGCTTCACGTCGTCAGCCAGCAGCAAGCGGCACACCGGATTGGGCTGCTGCTTCAAATAAAGCAACGCCGCTTGCGGAGCACTGACGATTTCCTCTTTGGGTATGGAAAAGCCCAGCGCATTGATTTTTTGTTGCAGCGAAGCCAGCGACAAGGTGCTGGTGTTGGTAACAAAGCGGCAAGTTACGCCGCTGCTGCGAACTCTCTCCACGGCATCAACTGCGCCCTCGATGGCGTGTGAGCCAATGTAAAGCACGCCGTCCAGATCGAATAAAACACCTTTGATGCCCGGGAGAGTATTCATGTTAGTTGATCAGGACTATTGACACACTGGATGAGACTGGCTTCCCAGCAAGAGAGTTCATCTCCCCGCTAGGGCATTTGCGCTTGGAAATAGGGGATGCTCCGAGCATTACGTGCAGAAGCCGGACATAAAAACGCCACCTTGCGGTGGCGTTTTTTGTTTTGGCGTCCCCACGGGGATTCGAACCCCGGTACTTACCGTGAAAGGGTAATGTCCTAGGCCTCTAGACGATGGGGACAATGACCTGTCTTTTTGGTGGAGGTAAGCGGGATCGAACCGCTGACCTCTTGCATGCCATGCAAGCGCTCTCCCAGCTGAGCTATACCCCCGAAAAAGAAGCCGCATCTTAAAGATGCCGGGGCGACTTGTCAACGACTTTTAGGGCTGCGGCAAGCCTGTTTTACGGCGATGGCGGCGTTGTTAGCCGCTGCAAATCCTCAATGATTTCGAGCGAATGGCGCGAGGTGTCGACGCTCTGATAGCTTTTGGCAATTTTGCCCCGCGGGTCGATCAGAAAGGTGTAGCGCCTGGCGATCTTGATCACCAGCAGATTGTTGAGCGCGCCATAGCTCTCCGCCACCCTGGCATCGGTATCGGCAAGCAGAGGGAACGGCAAGTGGTACTTTTCGGCGAATTTTGCGTGGGAACCGGTATCGTCAACGCTGATGCCGACTACTTTAGCGCCCAGCTTTTCAAGCTGCTGCAAGTCGTCACGGAAGCTGCAAGCCTCCTTGGTACAACCCGGGGTGTCGTCCTTGGGGTAGAAGTACAGCACCAGCCACTGGCCAGAATAATCGGCAAGGCGATGGGTCTTGCCATTCTGGTCTTGTAGCGAAAAGCTTGGGGCTGCTTGTCCGATTTTTGGCAAATCCCCCGCCATGCTGACGGAGCGGAACAGCAGCAGTCCGCCAGCCAGCAGCAAGGTGAGCAGCAGCAGGATTTTCATGTCTCTCGCCTATCCACGAGTATTGGACTGATGCGCGAACTGGCCGAGTTCGACGTAGGGCAGAGGCTGCCAGCCCGGCTGGCGATGCTCAGCCACGACATTGGTAAAAATGCCGCCGCGCACGTAGAACTTGGCAGTGAGGCGCATGAAGCGCGGCTGCGTGGCCGCCACCAGGTCGTCCAGGATGCGGTTGGTGACGGCCTCGTGGAAGGCGCCCTGGTCGCGGAACGACCAGATGTAGAGTTTGAGGCTTTTCAGTTCCACGCAGGTCTGATCCGGGATGTAATCCAGGTACAAGGTGGCGAAATCCGGCTGGCCGGTCTTGGGGCAGAGGCAAGTAAATTCCGGGATTTCCATGTGGATATGGAAGTCGCGCCCGGGATTGGGGTTGTCGAAGGTTTCCAGGGTCTGGCTGGGTTGACTTGGCATGGTGTGTCCCGTATAAATCGCTGTGGTTTAGTCCGAATTATACAACCCTAAAAGAAGCGCCGCCCAATTGCGCCTGACCCACCTCAAACTCGCCGGTTTCAAATCCTTCGTTGACCCGACCACGCTGCACGTCCACGGCCAGCGCATCGGTGTGGTGGGGCCCAACGGCTGTGGCAAATCCAACGTCATGGAGTCGGTGCGCTGGGTGCTGGGCGAATCCAGTGCCAAGGAGATGCGCGGCGATTCCATGCAGGACGTGATTTTCAACGGTTCCGGCAACCGCAAGCCGGTATCTCGCGCCAGCGTTGAACTGGTCTTCGACAACAGCCTGGGCGGCGCGGCGGGCGAATGGTCGCAATACGCCGAAATCTCGGTCAAGCGCGTTTTACAACGAGACTCCGGTTCCACTTATTACATCAACAATACCCCGGTGCGGCGGCGCGACGTTGCCGACCTGTTCCTGGGCACCGGCCTCGGCGGCCGCGCCTACGCCATCATCGGCCAGAACACCATCTCGCGCATCGTCGAGGCCAAACCCGAGGAGCTGCGCGTATTCCTGGAAGAAGCCGCGGGTATCTCCAAGTACAAGGAACGCCGCCGCGAAACCGAACTTCGCCTGCGTGATACGCGCGACAACCTGACCCGGGTGGAGGATATTCGGCGCGAACTGGGTAAGCAGATCGAGCGGCTCGAGTCGCAAGCACTGGTGGCGCAGCAGTACCACGAACTACAGCAGCGGCTGGGCGTGGTGCAGGGTCAGTTCTGGCTGCTGAAAAAGCGCGACGCCGCGCAGGCCTGGGAAAAATCCCGCCGGCAGGTGGAGCGACTGGTCAACGAGCTGGAAGCGCAGACCGCTGGCTTGCGCAAAATTGAGAGTGAATTGGAGCAACTACGGCTGCAACAGCATGCCGGCAGCGAGGCAGTGCAGGTGGCGCAGGGACGCTATTACGAAGCCAACACCCAGGTTTCCACGCTGGAACAGCAACTGCGCCACGTGCAGGAAAACCGCGAACGCCTGGCCGCGCAGATTGCCCAGATCACGACCGAGCAGACCAAGGCGACAGCACAGCAACAGGAATACAGCCTGCAACTAGAGCAGCAGCGCGCGGCGCAGCAACAGGCGGTTCAGTCTGCCAACGCGGCGCAGCAGGCGTTGCAAACCAAGCGCGAGCGCCTGCCGCAAGCCGAGCAAGCCTGGCGCGACGCGCAGGCGAATTTCAGCCAGGTACAGAACACCATTCTGTACGCCGAGCAGCAAATCCAGCTGGAACGTACCCATCTCGACCACGCCGGCAAGTTGCTGGCGGAACTGGGTCAGCGGCTGCAACGGCTGGCGGAGGATGAACGCGGGCTGGTAGTGCCGGATGCCGCACAGGTGGCGAAGAAGGAACAAGAGTGCGAGCAGCGACAGGCGGAGCTGGCCGGGCTGGAAGCCGAACTGGCGCAACTGTCCCAGACCGAACAGACGCAGGCCGAGCAGATCAAGGCGTTGCAGCAAGCCGTGCACCAGGCGTCGCACCATATCACGCAGGCTGAGGCGCAACTGGCCGCCCTACAAAAATTGCAACAGGCACTGGGGCACGAAGGCAAACTGGAGGGCTGGCTCAAGCAATGCAGGCTGGATGGCGCGCGGCGACTGTGGCAATTCCTGCAAGTGGAACCAGGCTGTGAAACCGCGCTGGAAGGGCTGTTCGGCAGCCGCCTCAACGCCGTGCTGGGAAGGCATCAAGCTACTGGGCGTCCACCAGCAGCGGTGGTACTGTGCGACTTCGATGCAAGCCCCTCTCCCGCAAGCGGGGGAGGGGTTGGGGAGGGGGATTTTCCCCCGGATGGTGAAGCTGGCTTCCCTCTCCCCGGCCCTCTCCCGCTTGCGGGAGAGGGCGATAGTAGGGGCTGGCGCCCGCTGTCCGGCTGTATCGCTTTCGCCGATGCACGCGTCCAAGGTGTGCTGGCCGACTGGCTGGCCGGCGCCTGGCTATTGCCAGAGGACGCCGACCTGGCGTCGACACGGCAACGCCTGCAGCCGGGCGAAATGCTGGTCAACCGCGCCGGTGATGTCGCCACCCGTCACAGCCTGTCGTTATACGTCCCGCAATCTGGCCTGCATGGCGTGCTGGAACGGCAGCGCGAACTGGCGCAGATCGAGGCTGAATTGCCAGGACTTAAGCAGGCTCACCACCAGCAGGAAGCAGCATTGCGCCAAGCCGAGCAGCAGCAGCAGCAACTACGCCGCCGCATAGCCGAACAGCAACACCAACTGCGCCAGAACACTGCCGCGCTGCATGCCCAGCGCCTGGAGGTGCAGCGTCTGCAACAGCAATTGCAGCACGCGCTGGACCGGCAGCAGCAACTGGTTGCCGATCACGCCCGGCTGACACAACAAAAAACGGAAATCGAGACGCAACGGCTAGGCCATGAGCAAAGCATCCAAGGCTTACAGGACAGTTCCGCTACCCTGCGCCAGCAGCGTGACCAGGCGGGCAGGGTACGGCAGGAGGCAGAAGCCGCGCTCAAACAGGAGCGCGAGAACCTGCTGGAAGCTGAGCGCAGCGCCCAGCAGCAGGCATTTTCTGAAAAACTAATAGCAAATAATATCAATGAACTATCGAATAAAATTAAAGCGACAGATGATATATTTGCGGCACTAGCCAGTCGCCACCATGAAACCCAAACCCAGCTTGCACTAGCCTCGACCGATCAACTTAGAACCAGTCTGGAGCAGGCGTTGGCAAGCCAGCAGCAAGGCGAGCAGGCGCTGCTGGAAGCGCGCAACCAGTTGGCCGGTATCGAACAGCAGTTGCTGGAAACAGAGCGCGGACGGCTGCAAACCGAGCAGGCGCTGCATCCGCTACGCGACAAGCTGGAACAGGCACGCTTGCAGGAGCAGCAGGCGCGCCTGTATTTCGAGCAATGCGGCGAGCAACTCGCCGCCAGCGGCAAGGATGAAGCCTTGCTAGCAGAGGGGCTGGAGATGACGGCCAAGGCCAGCGACCTGGAGCGGCGCGGCAATGTGCTACAGGAACAAATTACCGCGCTGGGTGCGGTCAACTTGGCGGCTATCCAGGAGTTAGCTAGCGAACGCGAGCGCAAGCAACACCTGGACAGTCAGGCGCTGGATCTGGAACAGGCGGTGCTCACCCTGGAAGAAGCCATCCGGCGCATCGACCGCGAAACCCGCAGCCGCTTACAGCAGACCTACGACAAGGCCAATCGCCATTTTGGCGAGCTGTTCATCACCCTGTTCGGAGGCGGGCAGGCTCAATTGCAGCTGCTAGGCGACGAAATCCTCGACACTGGCATACAGGTGTTCGCCCAGCCGCCGGGCAAGAAGAACAGCACCATCCACCTGCTTTCCGGCGGCGAAAAGGCGCTGACCGCGCTGGCTCTGGTATTCGCCCTGTTCCGCCTCAATCCGGCGCCGTTCTGCCTGATGGACGAGGTGGATGCGCCGCTGGACGACAGCAACACCGAGCGCTTTTGTGCCCTGGTGCGCAAGATGTCGGAACGCACCCAGTTCCTGTTCGTCAGCCACAACAAGATCACCATGGAAATGGCGCAGCAACTGATAGGCGTCACCATGCAGGAATCCGGCGTGTCGCGTATTGTCGAGGTCGATATTGAAGCGGCGATGCGGATGCAAACGGAAGCGGTGGTGTGACGTATAATCCAGTAAAACAAATTCGGGAAGCCGGAAAATGTCAGATCTGCAATTAGCTCTGGTCGCGCTTGGCGCCGTTATCATTATTGGGGTCGTGCTATTCAACTGGTCGCAGGAACGGCGCATCAAACGCGACGCGATCAAGCGCTTCGACGCCCCAGCCGATGACGTGCTGCTGGATGATTTCCGCATCGACCCGGAAGCCGTGGCCGTGGCGGACAAGGAGGAGGTGCCGGACATAGCCGGGCAGCCCGACGATCTGGACGCGGAACCCATGCTGCCGGTAGAAGCGGAACCAATGGCGGCTCCCGCCGCCCCTCCGGCGCTTGATGACATACTCGAAGCTCCCGAGTTGCCGCCCGAAGAAAAGCCGCAGCCGACTCCCGCAGAAACTCTCGTTGCGTTCGCCCCCCCCAGCACGCTGCCTGACAGCCTTGACCGGCAGATCGATCTGATTGCCTTGCTGCATTTGCCCACACCCGCCACGGGTGCGGTTTTGCGGCAAGAGCTTCCGCAACCGGGGCTGCTCGACAAGTTGGTGCAATGGCTGGGGCTGGATAGCAGCGGCATCTGGCACCCGCTCAGTACAGCAGAAGGAGTCGACCATTTCGGCTGTGTGGCTTGTGGCCTGCAACTGGTCGACCGCGCAGGCCCGGTGTCAGCCAGCACCCTGCGTGGCTTCCAATCCAAGGTTGAACGCCTGGCCGCCACCCTGGGCGCCCGTTTGGAGTGGCTGGGCGACGCCGATCCACAGCAATACGCGGGTAAGCTTGACGAGTTCTGCGTTGGCGTGGATGTCATGATCAACCTGCACATCGTGCAGGCCGGCAGCGGTATGTTTGCCGGCACCAAGTTGCGCGGGCTGGCGGAAGCCGGCGGCATGAAGCTGTACGATGACGGCAAATTCCATCTGGAAAGCGACAGCGGCCAAACCCTGTTTGTACTGGCCGCGCAGGATCGCCGCCCGTTTACCGCCGAGGTGTTGCGCACTGCCTTCATCCCCGGGGTAAGTTTGCAGCTCGACGTGCCACGCGCCAGCCACTGCGTTGAAACCTTTAACCAGATGGTATTGCTGGCGCGCCAGCTGGAAAGCGGGCTGCGCGGCACCCTGGTGGATGATAACCAGCGCGCCTTAAGCGATGCCGATATCGATAAGATCCGCCAGCCGCTCAAGGCGCTGTGCGTCCGCATAGCGGAACACGGCATCACGCCCGGCAGTCCGGTTGCGTTGCGCCTATTCTCCTAGCATTCGATTCCCTTATGGCGGTTCCCGAGCATATCCTGCGGCGCGCCCGCGCACTGCGCGAGGAAATCATCCGCCACGACTACCTGTATTACGTACTGGATGCACCGGAAGTGCCGGACAGCGAATATGACCGCCTATTCCGCGAACTGCAAGGACTGGAAGCCGAATATCCCGAACTGGCCAGCGCGGACTCGCCCACCCAACGCATCGGCGGCCAGCCGGCAAAAGGGTTTGCCAGCGTCACCCATCGTTTACCCATGCTTTCCCTCAACAACGCCTTTGCGGAAGAAGAGGCCGCCGCCTTCGACCGCCGCGTGCGCGAAGGGCTGGGGCTGGACAGCATCGAATACGCGGTGGAGCCGAAGTTCGACGGACTGGCTATCAGTCTGACCTTTGAGAACGGCCTGCTGGCGCAAGCCGCCACGCGTGGCGACGGCACTACCGGAGAGGATGTCACCACCAACGTGCGCACCATCCGCGCCATCCCGGTGCGGCTCAACGCCGACCAGCCGCCGCCGTTGCTGGAGGTGAGGGGAGAGGTGCTGATGCTGAAACGCGATTTTGAGCGCCTCAACCGCCAGCAGGAGGCGCGCGGCGACAAACTGTTCGCCAACCCACGCAATGCCGCGGCCGGCAGTCTGCGCCAGCTCGACCCGAAAATCACCGCTACCCGCCCCTTGAGCTTTTTCGCCTACGGCGTCGGCGCCGCCGAGGGTATTCCACCGCTGGCCACGCATAGCGCCTTGATGGACTACCTCACGCAACTGCATCTGCCGGTGGCCAGGGAGCGGCAAGTGGTGCATGGACTGGACGGATTGCTCGGCTATTACCGCAACATCGGCGCCCTGCGTGCGCAACTGCCTTACGACATTGATGGCGTGGTATACAAGGTCAACAGCTTGCGCCAGCAGCAGGGACTCGGCTTCGTCTCGCGTGCGCCGCGCTTTGCCGTGGCGCACAAGTTCCCGGCGCAGGAAGCGCTGACCGTGGTCGAAGCCATCGACGTGCAGGTCGGCCGTACCGGCGCCATCACCCCGGTGGCGCGCTTGAAGCCAGTCTTTGTCGGCGGCGTGACGGTGACCAACGCCACCCTGCACAACCAGGACGAAATTACGCGCAAGGACATCCGCGTCGGCGACACCGTCAGCGTGCGCCGCGCTGGCGACGTCATCCCGGAAGTTGTGCGGGCTCTGCCCGAGCGCCGCCCGGCGGGTGCGCAGCCCTACGACCTGTTGCAGGCCATCGCCTACACCTGTCCGGTATGCGGCTCGCATGCAGTGCGGCTGGACGACGAGGCGGTAGCGCGCTGTACGGGTGGCCTGTACTGCCCAGCACAGCGCAAGCAGGCGATCCTGCATTTTGCTTCGCGCCGCGCCATGGATATTGAAGGCCTGGGCGACAAGCTGGTGGATCAATTGGTGGACAACGCCCTGGTGCATACCCTGGCCGATATTTACCGCCTCGACGTGCCGCTGCTGGCCGGGCTGGAGCGCATGGCGGAGAAATCTGCGCAGAACATGGTGGACGCGCTGGAAAAGAGCAAATCCACCACGCTGGCACGCTTCATCTATGCCTTGGGTATCCGCAACGTTGGTGAAGCCACTGCCAAGGATCTGGCGCGCTATTTCGGCGGCCTGGATCGCTTGATCGAGACTGACGTGGAAGCCTTGCAGCAGGTGCCGGACGTGGGGCCGGTGGTGGCCGCTGACATCGCCCAGTTCTTCGCCGAGGCGCATAACCGTGATGTCATCGCTCAACTGCAGGCCGCCGGCGTGCGGTGGGAGGAGGGCGAGGGCAGTGCCGCGTCGAGAGGAAGCCTAGTTGGCAAGACTTTTGTCCTGACCGGCACCCTGCCCAACCTGAGCCGCGAGCAGGCCAAGAAAATGATAGAAGAGCAGGGCGGCAAGGTGTCCGGCAGCGTATCCAAAAAGACCCATTTCGTCGTTGCCGGCACGGAAGCCGGCAGCAAGCTGGACAAGGCGCAGGAGCTGGGTGTACCCATCATCGGTGAGGAAGAGTTGCTGGGGATGCTGGCCTCATGAACCATCTGCTGCCGGAGGTGATTGAACTGTCTAAACAGGCTGGCAGCTCCATCATGACGGTGTACCAGCAGGGAGCGGGCATGGAAGTGCAGCGCAAGGACGATAATTCGCCACTGACCCAGGCCGACCTTGCCGCGCATCACATCATCACCCAGGGGCTGGAAGCGCTGACGCCGGAGTACCCGGTGATCTCGGAAGAATCCGCCTCCATCCCGTTCAGCGTGCGCCAGCAATGGCGCACCTACTGGCTGGTGGATCCGCTGGATGGCACACGCGAATTCATCAAGCGCAACGGTGAGTTCACCGTCAACATTGCCTTGATTGACGACCACCGGCCAGTACTGGGGGTGGTTTATGCCCCGGCGCTCAACCTGCTGTTTTACGCTGCCAGTGGTCGCGGCGCATTCAGGCAGATGCGCAGCCAAGCGCCGCAAATCATACACTCGCGGGCATTCGATCCGACCCAGGTTACCGTAGCTGGTAGCCGTTCGCATGGCGACACACGACTGCTGGGTTTTCTTGACCGCATTGGTCCGCATATGCTGATCAGCATGGGCAGTTCGCTTAAAATCTGCCTGGTGGCAGAGGGCAGGGCGGATATCTACCCACGACTGGGTCCGACCTGCGAGTGGGATACCGCCGCTGCCCAATGCGTACTGGAAGAGGCCGGAGGCATGTTGGCCGATATTGAACGCCGCCCGTTCCGCTACAATACCAAGGACAGCTTGCTCAATCCGGAATTCTTCGCCACCGGCGCCATGAGTCCAGACTGGGCGCAATTCATTGAGAAATAAATAACAATATTTTCAATAGATTAATAATATTAGTTAATTCATATGATTAGAATATTTGTGCTGACTTTTGCCTGTTTTTTTTCATTGTCTGCGGCCGCGGAGGACGCCTCTATGCTAGCCGCGGCCTGCAACAAGGCGCTGCATGACGGCGATTACATTCAGGCTGTGGGGCTGGCGAATCAGGCACTAAAGACCTCCAGTGGCGACCGTAAAGCCCATCTCTGCCTGGGCCGCGCCTTGGGCGGCAAGGGTGATCACAATGGGGCGATAACGGCGCTACAGGCAGGTGACAAACTCTCGACCAATGCGCTTGAGCATAGTGTGGCGCTGACTTTGCTGGGCAACCAGTACGCCTCGGTTCGCGCCTATACAGAGGCTACGGAGGCGTATCGCGCCAGCCTTGCCGCAGCGCGCGCCGACAAAAACCAGCATTTTGTGCGCATCAATCTCAATCAGTTGGGAGAAGTCCAACAGGCTGCCGGCGATAATGCCGGTGCGCTGGAATACTACCTGCAAGGGCAAAGGTTGGCCGCCAATGATAATGAGCGTGGCGAGGGCAACGCTTGTATTGCAGCCACTTACAGCCTGCTGGGCAACCACGACAAAGCCATCGAGTACCAGATCAAGTCTTTACTGGAGGAAGAGCGCGTCGGTGAGTTGGACCAATACGCCAATGCCGGTGTTGAAATGGGGCGTATCTACCTAGTGGCCGGGCAGTATGAAAATGCAGAGAAAGTGCTAAACAAAATCTTTGCTGTTATTACCCTGAATAACGATGCCTATTGGGAGGCAAAAATTTATCTCACCTTAGGCAAACTACGCAGCGCCCAAGGCAAACCCGCCGAAGCCAACGACTTTTACCAGCGTGGCAAGCTGTTGGCCGACAAAGCCAGGGCGGAAGACCTGTCCAAAGAAATCAGTGCCGCCATGGTGGGGAGTGGGGCTAGGTAAATGGAGGGGGATTGATGAATTGAAACAATGAAATAAAAAGAAAAAACAGCTTTTCTGGGTGCGGCATATATTTAACATAATATACATTATGCGAAGTATCAAGCAACGCAATATTTCGCCATCGGTTGCTGATCTCAGACAATTAAGTCTGTCGATAACAAATAAAGTCAGTCGGATACCCATGGAAAAACCAAAAGTTCGAAGTTTACTTTGATCTGACTAGCTTCCTCATTGATATGAGGCACATAGCGAATTTTAAATGTCCCATTAAACAATGTAGCGTCCAATTTTTTTGGTTGAGTGCAATTTCAATGGCAGCATCAAAGCCCTTTTGCAAATACTTAGTCATATAACCGGCCAGCTTGTCAGGCCGCCATTTTGAAGCACGGCCTTGCCTGCCGCCTCGATATTGCCGAGACGATTAAAGATTTAGTGTATTTACCCCCACCTGAAAATGCCAAGCGCAAAGTGAAAGTTAAGTACCACTGCGATACCTGCAAGGTGAAAGTTTGGGGAAACCCAGGCCTTAGCATTCGCTGTGATGAATGCAATAATCGGCTGATTGCGGGAACAGTTTAAGACTGCAACCCTCCCGGGGGAAAACAGACATTTCAATTTAGCCGAAACCCGGACATTTAAATTCAGTCTTGACAAGAATGAAGTCTTGACTAACAGAACAGAAAGCTTGGGAAGCCGCATGAAATGGCGGCTTCCCAAGCTTTTATGGACAATACTGGAAACTTACGGAATAAAACTGGCGGAGTGGACGGGACTCGAACCCGCGACCCCCGGCGTGACAGGCCGGTATTCTAACCAACTGAACTACCACTCCATAAAACTTTTTATCGCATCACTGGTGGGTGCTGACGGGATCGAACCGCCGACATTCGCCTTGTAAGGGCGACGCTCTACCAGCTGAGCTAAGCACCCTGGCGAATCACCAACAGCCCGCTAGTTTACAGCATCTTTGAGTGCTTTGCCAGCCCTGAACTTCGGGGAATTTGCAGCCTTGATATTGATGCTGGCGCCGGTGCGCGGATTGCGGCCACTGCGGGCAGCGCGCTGGCCAACATAGAAAGTACCGAAACCAATCAGGGTAACGGGATCACCCTTTTTCAGAGCCTTGGCAACTGCATCAGTAGTAGCATCCAACGAACGCGCGGCGGCAGCCTTGGACAGTCCGGCAGCCTTGGCGATTTGTTCAATCAGTTCAGACTTGTTCACGAGTAATCCCCTTTCGATATTATTTATGAAGTGACAGGTTGAATCCTGTACTGCGCTTTATATCAAGCGGCAAAAGCCCGTGTCAAGCGTTTCCCGCGTGTAGTGCTTAATTCAGTTGAAAGTATCAGTGCGTAACGACGGTTACCGGCTCCGCCATGTTCGCCGGCACCGGGAGTTCGCTAGCCGCCAGCGGTTCCGCCGGGAGTGTCGGCATACGTTCCAAGGCGAGTTCCAACACCTGGTCTATCCACTTGACAGGGTGGATATCGAGACGGTTCTTGATGTTGTCGGGGATTTCCACCAAGTCCTTGACGTTCTGCTCCGGGATCAACACCGTCTTGATGCCGCCGCGATGCGCCGCCAGCAGTTTTTCCTTCAGCCCGCCGATCGGCAACACCTCGCCGCGCAGCGTGATCTCGCCGGTCATGGCGACATCGGCGCGCACCGGGATATTGCTCAGCACCGAAACCAGCGCGGTGCACATGGCGATGCCAGCACTGGGGCCATCCTTGGGCGTGGCGCCTTCCGGCAGGTGGATATGGATGTCGTTCTTCTCATAAAAATCCTCGGCAATGCCGAGCCGCTTGGCACGGTTGCGCACCACGCTCATCGCCGCCTGGATAGACTCCTGCATTACCTCACCCAGAGTGCCGGTAGTGATGGTCTTGCCCTTACCCGGCATCAGCACCGTCTCGATGGTCAACAACTCGCCGCCGACCTCGGTCCAAGCCAGGCCGGTCACCTGCCCGACCTGGTTTTCCTTGCTGGCGATACCAAAATCATAGCGCTGCACGCCCAGGTACTTCTCCAGATTGCGCGGCGATACTGTAACCTTGCCCTTCCCCTTGTTCTTGCGCGTCAGTAGCTCCTTGACCACCTTGCGGCAAATCTTGGAAATCTCCCGATCCAGGCTGCGCACCCCGGCTTCACGTGTGTAATAGCGCACGATGTCGCGCACGGCAGCCTCGGAAACGCCGATCTCTTCTTCCTTCAGGCCATGTGTCTTCAACTGCTTGGGCAGCAGGTACTTCATGGCGATATTGACCTTCTCGTCCTCGGTGTAACCGGCCAAGCGAATCACTTCCATGCGATCCAGCAGCGCCGGCGGGATGTTGAGCGAGTTGGCGGTGGCCACGAACATGACGTCGGACAAGTCGTATTCGACCTCGACGTAATGGTCAACGAAGGTATGGTTCTGCTCCGGATCCAGCACTTCCAGCAAGGCCGACGACGGATCGCCGCGGAAGTCCATGCCCATCTTGTCCACTTCATCCAGCAGGAATAGCGGGTTGCGCACGCCGATCTTGCTCATGCTTTGCAGCACTTTGCCCGGCATGGAGCCGATATAGGTACGGCGATGGCCACGGATTTCGGATTCGTCACGTACGCCTCCCAGCGCCATGCGCACAAACTTGCGGTTGACCGCCTTGGCGATGCTCTGGCCGAGAGAGGTCTTGCCCACCCCAGGCGGGCCAACCAGGCATAGGATAGGCGCTTTCAGCTTGTCCACGCGCTGCTGCACGGCAAGGTACTCGATGATGCGTTCCTTGACCTTGTCCAGGCCATAGTGGTCGGCATTGAGGATTTTTTCTGCGGCTTCCAGATCCTTACTGATCTTGGTTTTCTTTTTCCACGGCAGCCCTGCCAGAGTCTCGATGTAGTTGCGTACCACCGTGGCCTCGGCCGACATCGGCGCCATCATCTTGAGCTTCTTCAGCTCGGCATGTGCCTTGACCAGGGCTTCCTTGGGCATGTGCGCGGCTTTGATGCGCGATTCCAGATCGTCAATATCGGCGTTTTCGTCCTCTTCGCCCAGTTCTTTCTGGATCGCCTTCACCTGCTCATTGAGGTAATACTCGCGCTGGCTCTTCTCCATCTGGCGCTTAACGCGGCCACGGATGCGCTTTTCCACCTGCAAGATGTCAATTTCCGCCTCCAGTAGGCCCAGCAAGTGCTCCAAGCGCTTACCAATATCGAACATTTCCAGGATTTGCTGTTTCTCTTCCAGCTTGAGCGACAAGTGCGCGGTAATGGTGTCGGCCAGCCGTCCGCCATCATCGATGGTGGCAAGCGAAGTCAGGATTTCCGGCGGAATCTTCTTGTGTAGTTTGACGTACTGGTCAAACTGGGTGAACACCGTGCGCATCAGCGCCTGGATTTCGCTATCTTCTCCAGCCACAGGTTCAACACGCTCGATCCTGGCCGCGAAGCAATCCTCGGTTTCAGTAATTTCCATCACCTTGGCACGGTACACGCCCTCTACCAACACCTTGACAGTGCCGTCTGGCAGTTTCAGCATTTGCAACACGGTGGCGACGGTGCCTACTTCGTACAGATCAGAGGCGGTAGGTTCATCGTTATTGGGCGACTTCTGCGCTACCAGCAGGATTTGTTTACCTTGCTCGGAAGCGATCTCCAATGCCTTGACCGATTTGGCACGGCCAACAAACAACGGGATCACTAGATGCGGATAGACCACCACATCGCGCAACGGCAACAACGGCATCAATCCGGGTTCTTGGGGAGCAAGGGGAAGTGCGTTTTCTGTCATGGGTGAACCTTATATTTCGAAACCTCCGGCAACATACCGGAGGCGATAGCTACTAAATGGGGACGCCCTGGCCGGCTTCAAGCCCTAGCAATCCGGTCGGGGCAGCTTAGCCAGCGGATTCGGCGACGCGCGGCTGGTCGGAATAAATCAGAATCGGCGGCGTTTCACCACGTACCACTCCCTCATCCACCACCACCTTGCTCAGGTTCTGCAACGAAGGAATATCGAACATGATGTCGATCAGCGCATGTTCCAGAATCGAGCGCAAGCCACGCGCGCCAGTCTTGCGTTCCAGCGCTTTCTTGGCCACCAGTTTCAATGCCGAGTCGCGGAACTCCAAGTCCACGCCTTCCATCCCGAACAGTTTGACATATTGCTTGGTGATGGCGTTCTTGGGCTCCACCAGAATTTTCATCAGCGCCTCTTCGTCCAAAGATTCCAGCGTGGCCACCGCCGGCAAGCGGCCGACAAACTCGGGGATGAGGCCAAATTTGATCAAGTCTTCCGGTTCGACATCGCGTAACACCTCGCCCACGGCGCGGGCGTCGTCCTTGCTCTTCACTTCGGCGCCAAAACCAATACCGCCCTTCTCCGAACGGCTGCGTATGACTTTTTCCAGACCATCAAACGCGCCGCCGCAAATAAACAGGATGTTGGTGGTGTCCAGCTGTACGAACTCCTGGTTGGGATGCTTGCGCCCGCCCTGTGGTGGTACCGAGGCGATCGTGCCCTCGATCAACTTGAGCAGTGCCTGCTGCACGCCCTCGCCCGATACGTCGCGGGTAATGGAGGGATTGTCGGATTTACGCGAAATCTTGTCGATTTCGTCGATGTAAACAATACCGCGCTGGGCTTTCTCGATTTCGTAGTCGCATTTTTGCAGTAGCTTCTGCATGATGTTTTCCACGTCCTCGCCAACGTAGCCGGCCTCGGTCAGCGTGGTGGCATCGGCGATGACGAACGGCACATCCAGCAGGCGTGCCAAGGTCTGCGCCAGCAGGGTCTTGCCGGAGCCAGTGGGGCCGATCAGCAGGATATTGGTCTTGGCAATTTCGACATCATCCTTGTGGCCACTCTGATCCAGCCGCTTGTAGTGGTTGTAGACGGCAACCGACAGGATTTTTTTTGCTGGGGTCTGGCCAATCACGTACTGGTCGAGAATCTCGCAGATTTCCTTGGGCGTCGGCAGGGCGTTGTCGCGCGCCTTCAGGCCGCTCTTGTCCTGTATTTCCTCGCGGATAATGTCGTTGCACAGGTCAACACATTCATCGCAAATGAATACGGAGGGACCGGCGATGAGCTTGCGCACCTCATGCTGGCTTTTGCCGCAGAACGAGCAATAAAGCAGCTTTTCACCTTCCGACTTGCTGGCCATGACAGATTTCCTAAAATCAATGTGATTCGTTTATGTTATGCGGCATCATTGCGGCTGGCAATGACCTTGTCCACCAAGCCATAAGCCACTGACTGCTCGGCGCTCATGAAGTTGTCGCGATCAGTATCGTGCTCGATGGCTTCAATCGACTTGCCGGTTTGCTCGGCCAGAATTTCATTCAGGCGTTGGCGCAAGTAGAGGATTTCCTTGGCATGGATTTCAATGTCCGATGCCTGCCCCTGGAACCCGCCCAGCGGCTGGTGGATCATCACGCGCGAGTTGGGCAGACAATAACGCTTGCCCTTGGCGCCGGCCGTCAACAGCAGCGCGCCCATGCTGGCTGCCTGGCCGATGCACAGCGTGCTGACGTCGGGCTTGATGAAGCGCATGGTGTCGTAGATCGCCATGCCCGCCGTCACCGAGCCGCCCGGGGAGTTGATGTAGAAGAAAATATCCTTGTCCGGGTTTTCCGCTTCCAGAAACAGCAATTGCGCCACCACCAGGTTGGCCGTCATATCATTGACCGGCCCCACCAGAAATATCACCCGCTCCTTAAGCAGGCGCGAGTAGATATCGTAGGAACGTTCGCCGCGCCCGCTCTGCTCGATCACCATCGGGATATACCCGAGGCCTTGTGGTTCCCAGTGGTTTTGCATGCTCATCAGGCCTTGTTCCCCATTAGTTCGTCAAACTTTACCTTCTTGTCAGTCACCTTGGCGCGCGCCAGCACCCAAGCCACCACATTTTCCTCAGTCGCCAAGCCCGTCGGCTCATTCAGGCGCTCTGCATCGGCATAATACCAACGCACGACCTCGTCCGGGTGTTCAAAGCTGTTGGAAAACTCATCCACCATCGCACGCACCTGCTCTGGCGTCGCATGCAAGCCGTGCTGGCTGACTAATTCGCCTACAATTAAGCGCAAACCAACATTACGGCGCGCCTGCTCGGTAAACATGCCCGGCTCCAGATTCACCGTGTTCAAATCCACGCCGCGCTGCTCCAAACCGGTACGCGCCGCCTGCATCAGACGGTTCATTTCGATCGCCAGCAGAGAATTCGGCAGTTCCAGCGTTACTGCGCCCAACAGCGTCTGGAACACCTGATCTTTAAGCAAGGAGCGTACCCGCTTTGCCACTTCCTGCTCCAGGCTTTGCTTGATATCGGCGCGCATTTTTTCCATATCGCCATCTTCCACACCCAGCGACTTGGCAAACTCGGCGTCCACTTCCGGCAGTTTGGGCTGTGCAACGCTATTGACCGTCACTTCGTAGGAAACCGCTTTGCCGGCTAGTTGCGGCGTTGAATTGTCCTCGCCGTAAGTGATATCGAATTTTTTGGTAGCGCCGGGCTTGATGCCCACCAGATTGTCATCAAATTCGGCCACCCGGCCATCCTCGCCCAGCACCAGGTCGATGCCACGGCCCTGCGTGCTTTCCACTTCCTGGCCTTCAATTTCGGCACGGAAAGCGACATTCACGCGATCGCCCTTCTTCGCGGCACGCTTAACCGGCTCGTAGCTTACGCGCTGCTTACGCAGCACTTCGATGGTCTTGTCCACGTCCTTGTCGCCCACAGAGGACGACGGGCGTTCAATGGCCACGGCCGACAAATCACCTACCACCACCTCAGGAAACACCTCGAAGGTCGCCACATATTCAAAATGTTCAACCGAATCACTAGGCTTGTGTTGGATATTCGGGTAACCCGCCACGCGCAACTGGTTTTGGTTCACCGCCTCGGTGAAACTACGCTCGACCGCAGCGGAAAACACTTCATCCCGCACCTGTGGTCCGTAATTCTTGCTCACCAGGCTCATCGGCACCTTGCCGGGGCGAAAGCCCGACATTTTAGCGGTACGTGCCAAGTGGCCAAGGCGCTGGCCCACCTCCTCCTCGATCGGCTTCATCGGTACCGACACCGTCATGCGGCGTTCCAGGCTGCTCAGGGTTTCAACGGTTGCTTGCATAGGGCTATATCCTTAAATTCAATCATCAATCTGGTGCGAAAGGGGGGACTCGAACCCCCACGCCTTGCGGCGCTGGAACCTAAATCCAGTGCGTCTACCAATTCCGCCACTTTCGCGCTTGCGGTAAGCGAAATTTGGTTATTGTAACCGAACTCCGCAACTTCACGAAAACCCAAACCGCCCGAACCGCCTTATGAACAAAAAGTGGAGGCAATCCATAGTGAATGGGGCATTTTGGTTTATACCGAATTCGGACTAGAATGCCTTTTGCGCCAAATACTACCAAATTACATGCTCTTCAAACGCTCACTCATCCACGAACTCGCCACCAATCTCATGGGGGCTTTACTGGTATTGATCGGGATTGTTTGTGCACAACGTTTAACTTATCTCGTTGGCTTGGCAGCCAGCGGCAAAATTCCCAGCAACACCATTGATTTCATGCTGGGTTTCAGCCTGTTGAAATTTCTGCCATTACTGCTCAGCTTTGGCATATTTCTATCTGCCTTGCTTACCCTATCGCGCTGGCACCGTGATAGTGAAATGGTAGTCTGGTTCAGTTCCGGCTTGAGCAACCTGGATTTAATACGTCCAGTATTGACGTTTGCGCTCCCCGTCGTTGCCATCATCGCCTTGCTCAGCTTCTTTGTTTCGCCGTGGGCAACCAAGAAAGGGGAGGAGTTCCTCAATCAAATCAAAAGCCGCGACGAGCTATCCACCATCAGTTCCGGCGTATTCAAAGAATCCAGCAATGGCGATCGCATCTTCTTCATTGAGAGCTTTAGTGATTTTGGCGAATCGGCCAATAATATCTTTGTCCAATCCATGCAGCATAATCGCCTGGGCATCGTCGTTGCCAAGCAGGGCAGCCGCGTTACCGAAGCCAATGGGGACACCTTCATCGTCATGAAAAACGGTCGCCGTTACGAAGGGGAACCCAATACTTCCGAGTATTCCATCACCGAATTCGAAACCTATTCCATCAGGCTTGAGCCGCATGAAACCATCCATCCGCCGTTGATCACGCAGGCGGTCAGTACTGCTGAACTGCTGCAAAACAGCAATCTCAAAAACAATGCCGAAATACAATGGCGCATAGGCGTCCCGATTTCCGCCTTAATCCTGGTGCTGATGGCGATTATATTAAGCTTTGTCAATCCGCGTTCAGGGCGCTCAACCGCGCTTTTGATGGCTTTACCGATTTACGCCATCTATTCCAACATGCTTAGCATCATGCAAGCCATGGTGGGGCAAGGCAAAATCAACCCGCTGATTGGGCTATGGCCGGCACACTTGGTATTTGCATCTCTTACGGTCTATTTGTTTTATCGCAGCATCTTCCTGTTGCCACTCATACCAAAATTGAAGTTCAGCAAAAGCCCGTAGCTCCGCGTTGCCCTAGTTCTCGACAAACAACTCGTAATCTCCATGAGCTGCCAAGTGCTTCAGTCTTTGCTGGAGTACTGGCGGCAAGGCTTGATAATCGCCTGGTTTAATCGCCACGAAAGCGGGTCCACGATCCAACTGCTTTGCCAGCTGATCAGCATTTCGAGCCAGGAGCGACTTGCCCTGCGTGTAAAAAATACCCGAGAAGGTTCTTAAGCGGAAAAATACCAGTGGCGTCTGCCCTGGCTGCCGGCTTGCGTAATCCATCACCAGTGACTTCTGAGACCTGGCTTCATAATTACCAAGCACGAGATAAAGTGCAAGCATCGTCATGCTAAGCGCCATGCCCATGGCCAGCACCCATTTGACCCGGACATTTTCCGGGAACCGTGTAAGCCATCCAGCGCTCAGCATGGCCAACGCTGGCAACCCCGGCAACACATAGGGCCAGATAATATTTTTCGTGAACGTGAAAAATACGCACGGCATCAGTCCCCAGATCAGCAGAAATAATCGCCAGGCTCGATCCGCATACACGCCTTGTGTCGTGGATTCCGCGCCTTTCCGCCAGAATAAGAAGGCGGCAACAGGCAACAATACACACCAAGGCATAGTGGCACCCAAAGCAAAAATCCATATGCTGCCACGCGACATTTCATGAGCATTACCGTAGAGATCGCCAGCCCAGCCGGGAGTAATAAAGCGGTGCCAGTGCTCCCCAACAATAAAGTAATTCAGGAATCCCGGCGTATGCCGTTCGGCCAAGACATACCAAGGGATGGCCAGCCCTAGGGTCAGCAGGCCACCACGCAGCCAAGGCAGGGTACGCAAAACTACGGCGAGATTGCTGGTGGCCAAGGCCCAGATGAACAAGGGCAAACCGGCAAGCACCAAAACCAGTGGGCCTTTAGCCAAAAGCCCGATAGCCAGCCCGAGGAACAGCAACCAGCGTTCGCACTTGCGCTCCAGGTCTCCGCCGTATAGTCCCAGCCAGAAGCCGCGCATGGCCAGCGTAACACCGAGTGTCAAAGCCATATCCGTCATCGCCGCACCGGCCGCCACAAGAAACCCGATAGCCCCCGCCAGCAGCACGGCACTATAAATCCCTTCCAAACTTGAGCGGCGCGCCGACCAGCTCCAGACGAGCCAACCCACCAGCAAGGCAGTAAGAAAATGCGGCAGGCGCGCAGCGAATTCATTGATGCCGAATAACTTAAAACTTCCCGCCGTTATCCAAAACGATAGCGGCGGCTTGCCCCAAAATGGCACGCCATAGTCGAACCACGGAGTGACCCAGTCATTCAGTTCGACCATCTTGCGGGCGATTTCCCCATAGCGCGCCTCGGTCGTGTCCATCAGCGGATAGAGTCCCAAGGTAATCATGCGCATCAGCACTAATGCGAGCAACATCCCCAGCAATAGACCGCCCCGGTAGATTTTTTTAAGACTCATGGATTGATTCTCATATTGTCGTTTCTCCGGCGCGGATTATAGCGTTTGGGCATACGCAGCGATAGCGCAGCCCCGCTCCGGTTGATCTTTGGTACACTGCGCCAGTGTTCCCTGCTGAAAGCCAGTAAACCGGAAAGTTGTGAAGATCATGGATAAAAAACCCCTTGTTTCGATAGTCGCCCCTTTTTACAACGAAGGGGATGGGATTGAATACTTCTATCAAGCCACCACTGCTGTTTTCGATCAGCTTCCGGGGTTTGCGTTTGAGGTGGTTTGCGTGGACGATGGCAGCCGCGATGACACCCTGGAAAAATTGATTGCACTGGTGAAGCGGGATCGGCGCTTCCGGGTGGTAGAGCTCTCCAGGAATTTTGGCAAGGAAGCCGCACTAACCGCCGCCATTGACGCCGCCCGCGGTGACGCCGTGATCCCGATTGACGCCGACTTGCAGGATCCTCCCGAGTTGATTGCGGTTTTAATTGAGGAATGGCAAAAAGGCGCCGAAATCGTGCTGGCGCACCGCGCAGACCGCAGTTCCGACTCCTTTCTCAAACGCAAGTCAGCGGAATTTTTTTATCGCATCCACAATAAAATCTCCCAGATACAGATCCCGCAAAACGTCGGTGATTTCCGACTACTGGATCGTGTCGTCGTTGACGCACTCAAAAACCTGCCCGAGCGCCAACGGTTTATGAAAGGATTGTTTTCCTGGGTGGGATTTAAAACAACCTCCGTGGATTATGAAAGAAACGTACGCGCAGCCGGAGAAACGAAATTCTCGGGATGGAAGCTATGGAATCTGGCGGTTGAAGGCATCACCAGCTTCAGCACCGTCCCGCTCAAGCTCTGCACCTACGTGGGGGTACTCGGCTCAATCACTACCCTGGTCTATGCCATCATTATCGTCGCCAAAACACTGATATATGGCATCGACGTCCCCGGCTACGCCTCGCTCATGGGCACGGTACTGTTTTTCTCCAGCATCCAACTCATCGGCATTGGCATCGTCGGCGAATATGTCGGAAGAATTTATATGGAAACCAAGCAGCGACCGACCTATATCGTTCGCAAGCATTACGACGCGGCTATCTAAATGAAACAAGCCGGTTGGGGCAATCGCATTTTCTCGACCCCACAATTCCTGTTGTTTGCGCTCATGGGTTCGATTGGAACCCTGTTCCATTATGCGGTATTGCTATTGCTGGTGGAATATTTTGGCTGCACTGCCTTAGTCGGTTCCATTGCGGGCTCCATCTGCGGGGCAATCGTCAACTTCATCCTGAACCATCATATTGTGTTCCAGAGCAAGCTACGGCTCACTAAAACTGCCCCGCGTTTCTTTTCCGTGGTATCCGTTGGCATCCTGTTAAATGCCCTGTTGATGTATATCCTTGTGCAGCGGCTGCTCATGCCTTATTTCCTGGCACAACTACTGACTACAGCTATCGTGCTGTTGTTTAACTATTTTTTAAATGCCGTTTGGACTTTCAAAGCCACGCAGCACTAAAGAAGCCCCGCTACGGGCTCGCCGCTGATACACTCACTTCAACAAACCGAGACAACACCATGCATGACACCATCAATCCCGAAGAAACTGCCCTGTTGAGGGCTGAGGTTGAGCTGCTGATCCGGGAGCGCCAGGCGCTGCTCAAGGTTGGCGGCAGCGCCGCCAGCCTGATTGCCGAACTGCACAGTGGCGACCTGCCGCCGGCCGCGGTGGAAGCTGCCGACCTACTGGCCGAAAGCATCAACGCCCTGCCGGAAGAAACCCTGCAGGACGCCCTATTGGCGGTCAACGCAAAAATCGTCGAAGGCTAGCGCTTGGCTAAGGTACTGGCTCAAACCAAGCCAGTTTTTCCCGTAGCTTAACCACCTCGCCGACGATGATCAGCGTCGGCGCCTTAAACCCGGCCGCCGCCACCCGTTGCGGCAGGGTATCCAGCGTCGCCACCATTACCCGCTGCTCCGGCGTCGTCCCCTGCTGCACCATAGCGGCCGGCCAATCGGGCGGAAGGCCATGCTCAATCAGCTTGCGGCAGATTTCCGCCAGCGCGGTCAGCCCCATATAAATCACTACCGTCTGCTGCGGGCGGGTCAGCGCCACCCAGTCCAATTCCACCGAGTTGTCGCGCAAGTGGCCGGTGGCAAACACCACGGATTGGGCGTAATCGCGATGCGTCAACGGGATGCCGGCATAGCTGGCCACGCCGTTGGCGGCCGAAATGCCGGGCACTACCTGAAACGGGATGCCGTGCTCGGCCAGGGTTTCAATCTCCTCGCCGCCGCGGCCAAAAATGAACGGGTCGCCGCCCTTGAGCCGCAGCACCCGTTTGCCCTCCTGGGCGAGGCGCACCAATAGCGCATTGATATCTTCCTGCGGCAGCGTATGGCTGGCGCGGCGCTTGCCGGCATAGATGCGCTCGGCGTCGCGGCGCACCAACTCCATCACTGCGGGCGACACCAGCGCATCGTAGACCACCACATCGGCCTTCTGCATCAGGCGCAAGGCGCGGAACGTCAGCAGATCGGGATCGCCGGGCCCGGCGCCGACCAGGTAAACCTCGCCCCGGCATGTCGCGCCTGCCGCATCGTCCAAGGCCTGTTGCAAGGCATGCTGCGCGGCCTGTTCGCGCCCGGCCAGCATCTGCTCGGCGATTGGTCCCTCAAACACGTTCTCCCAGAATATGCGGCGCTGGCGCGTGTCGCCCAGCCGTTGTTTGACCTGTTCGCGGAAATCGGCGGCCAACCGGGCGAGGCGGCCATAGCTTGCCGGGATCATGGTTTCCAGGCGCGCGCGCAGCATGCGCGCCAGCACCGGCGCGGCGCCACCGCTGGAAACCGCCACCACGATGGGCGAGCGGTCGATGATGGAAGGCATGATAAAAGTACACAGCTGCGGCTGATCCACCACGTTGACCGGGATGTTGCGTGCCTGCGCCGCCTCCGACACCAGACGATTCACCTCCTGGTCATCGGTGGCGGCAATCACCAGCACGGCGCCGGCCAGTTGCTCCGCGGCAAAGCGCGCTTGCAGCCATTCGATTTCCTTGCCCGCATGCAATTCGGCGAGTGCCGGGCACAGTCGTGGGGCGACCACGCACACGCGAGCGTCAGCCTTGCGTAGCAGGGTGATTTTGCGCAGGGCGATCTCGCCGCCGCCAACCACCACGCACCGGCGACCGCGCAAATCAAGAAAGATGGGCAACTGATCCATGCTGGCAATGTACCGCAAAACGCCGCATCAACAAATGCCGGCGGCCAGGCAACAACGCATCAGACCAGATATTCCTCCAAATAGCCCTGGATCGCCTGCTCAATCCGGCCACGCGCGGCGGACAGCAGCCAGGACAGGCTGACCGTCACGCACACCTCGCCAGCACTCAGCGCAATGCTGCCCTTGGCACCCGGACATTCAAACTCCAAACGGTCGCCCTGCCAGTGGTAACTGGCGTTGAGTTCGCCTTTGAGTTTTTCCGCCACCGCCTGCACCGCCTGTTTTGCCGCATCGGGTACCAACTGATGCGCCCGCCTGACCACGATCTCCGCCATATCGCTCCATTCCATCAAATTGCCCGCAAGCCGGGCGGCATGTAATATCACGCTTTGCCCGCCACTTGGTGCGTCTATTGAAACAATCCCCACCACTTCTATTGCTGATGGCGCTGACCAGTCTGTTAGGCGCCTGCGCCACCCAGACTTACGAGGCCAAGCCGATAGCCCCAGCGCAGCTGGCTGACAGCTTCAGCCAGCGCACGCTCGACAGCACCGAACTACACAACTACATGCTGGCACAAGGGTACCCGGAGAACGCCTTTCCCATCAAGCAGTGGAATCTGCAGGAACTGACACTGGCAGCCTTCCTCTACAACCCGCAGCTGGACGTGGCACGGGCGCAGTGGCACGCGGCACAGGCGGCGGAAATTACCGCTGGCCAGAAGCCTAATCCCGGCGTTTCCGGCGGTCTCACCCACCATAGCCAAACCGACGGCGGCATTTCGCCCTGGACTTACGGCATCAGCTTTGCCGTTACCATCGAGACCTCAGGCAAGCGCCAGGCACGCATGGATCAAGCCGCCAGCCTTAGCGAAGCCACGCGCATCGACATCGGCCAAAGCGCCTGGCAAGTACGCAGCCAACTGCGCGATAGCCTGCTGGAATACCAGGCGGCGCTACGCCAAGTCGGCCTGTTACAGCGCGAAGTCGCCTTGCATGAGGAAATCGTGCAAATGCTGGAAAAGCGCGTGCAGGCGGGCCTCGCCTCCAGCATAGACCTCAACAATGCGCGCCTGCAATGGCAAAAAGCGCGGCACGCGGTGGAAGCGGAAAAAGACCGCATGGCGGGCTTGCGCACTGCCGTGGCCATCGCCGTCGGCCTGCCGGCAAGCGCGCTGGACGGGATGCAATGCGATACCGCGCTGCTGGATCGCGCCGTGGCGACGGAAAACCTGTCCGCCGACAACATCCGGCGCACCGGCCTGCTCAACCGCCTCGACATCCGTAGCGCGCTGGCACGCTACGCGGCGGCCGAAGCCAACCTGCGCCTGGAAATCGCCCGCCAGCACCAGGATATCACGCTGGGTCCCGGCTACCTGTGGGATCAGGGCGACGTCCAATGGTCGCTGGGGCTATCCACCCTGCTCAACCTGATGAACAAGAACGAAGGCCCGATCGCCGAGGCGCGCGCGGCGCGTGAGCTGCAAGCCAGCCAATTCAACGCCTTGCAGACCCACATCATCGGCGAGCTGGAACAATCACTGATCAATCACCTGGCCGCCATGGAGCGAACCGCCAAGGCGCAACAACTGCTGGCTGCGCAACAGCAGCGCACCGCGCAAACCGAACGCCAGTTCGAGGCCGGCCATGTGGATCGGCTGGAATTGGCGCAAACCCGTTTGGAAACCTTGTCGGCGGAACAAGGCCTGCTGGACGCGCAAACCCATGCGCAGCGCGCCCTTAACACCCTGGAAGACGCCGTGCAACGGCCACTGGACGGCTCCGCACCGCTCCCCGAAATCGCGCAGGAGGCAACACCGTGAACAAGAAAGCCCTCATCATCATCGCCCTGCAAACCATCATCATCGTGGTGCTGTTCTGGGTGCTGGTATTTTATGGCAAGGACGAGTACGAAGCCGCCACCAATAGCACGGATGAAGTCATCGCCAGCCCTTCGCACATCGCCGTGGACAATGGCGCTACCACCGTCACCCTGTCGCCACAGGCGCAACAGCAAAGCGGCATCGCCACCACCACACTGCAAGCCGCTTCGCACCAGGCCGCCGCCTCGTCTTTTGGCTCGGTGGTCGGCATCGAATCGCTGGTCGAACTACGCACGCGCTACCTGGCCGCCCGCGCCGAAGCCAGCGTGGTGCGCGCTTCGCTGGCCAACAGCAAGCAGGAGTACGAACGCATGGTGCAGCTGAACCGGGATAACCGCAATGTGTCCGACCGTGCCGTGGCCTTGGCCGAAGCCGGCTGGAAGGCCGACGAAGCCAGGCTGGCCGCGGCTGATACCGCCGCCACCAGTCTGCGCGACACCATGCGCCAACAATGGGGTGACACCCTGGCCGACTGGGCCACGCAGCAACCGGCCGGGGAGCCTTTGCAACGGCTATTGCAACACCAGGACGCGCTGCTGCAAATTACGTTGCCAGTGGATGCCGCCATCCCCGGCAAGGACACGCCGCTGCTGGTCGAGCCCACCGGCAATGCTGGCAAAGCCGTCAAGGCCGCATTTGTTTCCGCCTCGCCGCAGACCGATGCCACCCTACAAGGCAAGACTTATTACTATCGCGCCGCCGCCGACACCCTGCGCGCCGGCATGCGCGTGACGGCAACATTGACGGCGGCCGGCAATGCCGCCACCGGCGTCATCGTGCCATCCTCGGCGGTGATCTGGTACGCCAACCAGCCGTGGGTGTACCAAAAACAGGGCGCGGACAAGTTCGTCCGCCGCCGCATCAGCACCGACAACGAAACCGGCAATGGCTGGTTCAACAGCGCCGGCATCCGCGCGGGCGACGCCGTGGTCACCACCGGCGCCCAATTGCTGCTGTCGGAAGAGTTCAAGTATGAGATCAAGAACGAAAATGAAGATTGAAATAACAAAATCTGTCTTCATTTCCCTCACCCCTACGGCTTCGCCCCCCTCGCTTCGCTCTCCCCGCTTGCGGGCGAGGGGGACGCGGTGTCGCTACGCGACGCTCACATCTCAACTGAGGACTAATCCGGCATGATGTCGGCGCTGGTTCGCTTTTCCATCCGTTTCCACGGCGTCATCGTCGGGCTGGCCAGCCTGGTGGTGGTGTATGGCCTGTACAGCCTGACGCACGCCAATCTGGACGTATTTCCCGAGTTCTCGCCGACCCAGGTGGTGATCCAGACCGAGGCGCCGGGGCTTTCCGCCGACTTGGTGGAATCACTGGTGACCCAGCCCATCGAGAACGCCGTTTCCGGCTCGGTGGGCATCGATTCCATGCGCTCGCAGTCCATCCCCGGACTGTCGGTGGTGACGGTCGTATTCAGGGAAGGCACCGATATTTTCCGCAACCGGCAGGTGGTGGCGGAGCGGCTTTCCACCCTGACCGGCCAGCTGCCGCGCAATGTCGTCCCCAACATCACGCCGCTCGCTTCCTCCGCCAGCACCGTGCTGGGTATCGGCCTGGCCTCAAACCAGCGCACCCTGATGGAACTACGCACCCTGGTAGACTGGAGCATACGTCCGCACCTGATGGCGGTGCCGGGCGTGGCCGATGTCAACGTGTTCGGCGGCGAGGTACGCCAGTTCCAGATCCAGGTGGAGCCGGACAAGCTGATCCGCTACCACCTGTCGCTGCAGGAAGTGCTGGAGGCTTCGTCCAAGGCCACCGGCGTGCGTGGCGCCGGCTTCATCGAGGGCAATAACCAGCGCATCCTGATCAATAGCGAAGGCCAGGCGCTGTCGGTGGCGCAATTGGCGCGCGCCCCGCTGCTGCACCGTGACGGCCAGACCGTGCGCATCGGCGATATCGGCCAAGTGGTGGAAGGTCCCGCTCCTTCCATCAGCGCCGCCGCCATCAACGGCAAGCCCGGCGTCTACCTTTCCGTGCAAGGCCAGTTGGGCGCCAACACCAAAGCGGTGACCGACGCGCTGGAAAAAGCCATCCATGAGCTGGAGCCTGCCCTGGCGGCGCAACAAGTCACGCTCTACCCGCGCCTGTTCCGCCCGGCCAACTTTATCGAAACCGCCATTGACGGCGTCAAGACCGACATCCTGATCGGCTCGGTGCTGGTGATCGCGGTGCTGTTCCTGTTCCTGTTCAACGTGCGCACCGCCTTCATCTCGGCCACCGCCATTCCACTGTCGCTGCTGACCGCCATCATCGTGCTGGCCTATTTCGGCATCGGCCTCAACATCATGGTGTTGGGCGGCCTTGCCATTGCCCTGGGTGAAGTGGTGGACGACGCCATCATCGACACCGAAAACATTTTCCGCCGCCTGCGTGAAAATCGCCTGCTGGCGCAACCCCGGCCGGCGCATCTGGTGGTGTTCGACGCCTCCATGGAAGTACGCAGCTCGGTGGTTTACGCCACCATCATCGTTGCCATGGTGTTCATGCCCTTGCTTACCTTGTCCGGCGTCGCCGGCAAGCTGTTCGCGCCGCTGGGCTATGCCTATATCAGCGCCATCCTGGCCTCGCTAGTAGTGGCGCTGACAGTCACGCCGGCGCTGTGCTACCTGCTGTTCACCAAAGGCAAGCTGGACAGCGACGATCCGCCGCTGATCCGCCTCATCAAGCGCGGCTATACCCGTTTGCTGCGCCGCATCGAGCGGCATTACCGCGTCACCCTCAGCCTGTCCATGGTGCTGATCCTGCTGGGCCTCGGCATCCTGCCGCTGTTCAAGAGCCAGTTCATCCCCAACCTGCACGAGGGGCATTACATCCTGCACATGACGGCCGTGCCCGGCACCTCGGAGCAGGAAACCCTGCGCATCGGCGAGCGCGTGGCGCAGGCGGTGGGGAGAATCAAGGGCGTGCAGTCGGTGTTGCAATGGGTGGGCCGCGCGCAGAACGGCGCGGATACCTTTGGCACCCATTACAGCGAATACGAGGTCGAAATCGGCAAGCTGTCCGGCGAGGAGCAAAACCGCATCCTGCGCGAAATCCGCGAAACCCTGGCTGGCAAAAACGGCGAGAGCTTTCCCGGCGTCAATTTCGCCATCAACACCTTCCTCACCGAACGCATCGAGGAAACCATCTCGGGCTACACCACGGCCATGGTCATCAACATCCACGGCCAGGACCTCGATGCGCTGGACCGCGATGCGCGCGCCGTGGCGGCGGTGCTGGGCAGCATCCCGGGGGCGGCAGACGTGCAGATACAGTCCCCGCCCGGCACGCCGCAACTCACCATCCGCCTGCGCCCGGAGCGCCTGGCGCAATGGGGCATGTATCCGCTGGACGTGCTGGAAACCATCCAGGCCGCGTTCGAGGGGGTGCAGGCGGCGCAGGTCTATCAGGGCAACCACGTGGTCGGCGTCAACGTCATGTTCGCCAAGCACGCGCGCGACGACTTGCCGGAAATCGGCGACCTGCCGCTGAAAAACCCCGACGGCAAGATCGTGCGCCTGCGCGAACTGGCCGACATCACCCAGGAAAACGGCCGCTCCAAAATCCTGCATGCCGGCGCCAGACGCATCCAGACCGTCACCTGCAACGTAGTCGGCCGCGATATCGAAACCTTTGCCGGCGAGATGAAAAAACGCGTGCGCGGCGAGGCGCACTTCTCTCCCGGCAATTACGCCACCTTCACCGGCGAGGCCGAAGCCAACGCGCAATCACGCGAAGACTTGATCGTGCACTCGCTGCTGGCCGGCGTCGGCATCTTCCTCATGCTGTATGTCGCCTTCGGCCGCTTGCGCAACCTGCTGCTCACTTTCGCCAACCTGCCGTTCGCCCTCATCGGCGGCGTGCTGGCGGTGCTGTTTACCGGCGGCTGGATTTCGCTCGGCTCGCTGGTCGGCTTCGTGACGCTATTTGGGATTACCCTGCGCAACTCCATCATGCTGGTGTCGCACTACCAGCACCTGATCGACGAAGAAGGCATGAGCTGGGGCCTGGAAACCGCCATCCGCGGCGCCTCCGAGCGCCTGCCCTCGATCCTGATGACGGCGCTGGTCACCGCGCTCGGGCTGCTCCCCTTGGCGGTCGGCAGCGGCCAGCCGGGGCGCGAAATCGAAGGCCCCATGGCCACCATCATCGTCGGCGGCCTGGTCACCTCCACCATCCTCAACCTGCTGATCCTGCCTTCCATCATGCTGCACTTCGGCCGCTTCGAGAAAAGGCAGTTTTAGGCACGTGCGTTGTTGACCAAAAAAGCGGTTGCCATTATGATTGCGCCTTTCTTAATTCCCCGATAGCTCAGTTGGTAGAGCAACGGACTGTTAATCCGTGTGTCCCTGGTTCGAGCCCAGGTCGGGGAGCCAGATAAATAAAGGCCTGCAGCGATGCAGGCCTTTTTCTTTTTGCCAAATAAGAACGTGAATATTTGGCAACTGCCAAATATCCTCATTTCGATCTCGATTTCATGCGGGTCCGAGCCCTCCCCCATACCAATTTATTAGGCAATAAAAATGGCTGGAAACGGCCATGGATAAGCAATAGAGCCACTTTAGACTATCGGATTAGTAGTCCGTTAGTCTTAACGGTAGAAGACTTGAGAATAATTTTAGGAATATTTTTTGGAATAATTTGTTGTGTGTTTTGTGGTTATCTTATATAATGCCACGCATACCTTCACCCAACAGGTTAATACGCATATGCCATTTATTTCTCGAGTTGATGCCGAAAGTATCTTAGGCCCTTATTTCTCAGATATTCAATCAATTGTTCATTCAGCGTGGAGCGATTGGAGAAAGGCTAATATAGCGCCGCATATGCAGCACAAACGAGTCCGGGCAAACTACGTTTGGAATCAACTGATCACCCATGCCAAAAGACAGTTTGTTAATCATCACGAAGTCAAAGTCGAGACCTTCAAAAAGTGGGATGGGATGCTAGTGCGGAACAATATTTTCATTCGAATGAAGAAAGGTAGCCAGAACCTATATTCCTGCAACTACCCAACTCAGACGGCATTAGCATTTCACGACCAAAATCAGGATATGTTTGGTGGCGTAACCCGCCTGGAATTGATCTATGTATTGAACAAAGCTGAAACAGATATTGAACGCATTGCCTTGGTTCAAAGACACCGTACTTCTGTTGTATGGATTATTGACTTAATTAACACCGCAGCAGTTGCACCGAACGTAATTCAGATGCAACTTAACAACCATACTACTGATCAAAATTCTGTTGCGGATAGGATTATTAAGCCTAAGTTGGGGGATGTGGAAAATGACCAAAATGAACCAAAGTTTGGTTCAGGAGAGTAATTTTAGGCCTGAATTAATTAGCCTAAGACGAAGAATGTTAATTCTCAGCCAAGCTCAATTGGCCGAGAATTTAGGAATTCAGCAAGGTAGCTTATCAAAGATAGAACAAGGTTTGCTTTCCGCAAACGAAGCTGTAGTAGCGAAACTGGCAAATTCATTACGTTGCCCAGTTTCTTTTTTTTACCAGAACGAACGTGAATATGGGCCTCCGATGAGTGCCCATCCTATGTATCGTAAAAAAGTATCTGCTAGCCAGAAGGTACTGGATGGAATCGTAGCTGAGCTGAATGTTCGAATCGCACACATTCGGAAGTTTTTGAGCGCTGTTGATTTTGAACCAGAACTACCGTTCCCTCGCTATGACTTGGACGATTTTGATGGTAATGCAAGTCAAATTGCTGAGAATGTACGTAAGGCTTGGTACATCCCTCGCGGTCCTATTAAGTCATTATCTGAATACGTTGAGCGTGCAGGTTGTTTGGTTGTTCATTGCGATTTTGGTGTTGCAAAAATTGATGGTGTAAGTTATAGGGTTGCAGGCCTCCCACCAGTCATTTTCTTAAATAAAAATCAGCCGGCGGATCGCATGCGCTTCAGTTTAGCTCACGAACTGGGGCACCTTGTATTACATGACTACCCCTCCCCTAATATGGAGGCTGAGGCTAATGAGTTCGCATCAGCGCTGCTGATGCCAGAAAGTGATATTGCGGCAGATTTAAATGGCATAACCATTGAGAAAGCTGCTTACATGAAACCTGTCTGGAAAGTTTCTATGGCTGCTTTAATTTTCAGAGCCAAAACCTTAAACCAGATTGATAGCTATAAATCGGAATATCTATGGAGGCAAATGTCGTCTCACGGATATCGACTGCGTGAACCGGCTTCTTTGGATTTTCCTCCTGAGGAAACGACCCTGATGAGTGCATTAGTTAAGAACCTCACAGAGAACTTGGGATTCTCGGACGATGATTTGGTGAACACTTTACATCTTCATTTCGACGAGTTGTCACAGATGTATGGACTAAAGCGTGGGCTAAGACTTGTTAAATAGTCCACAACACATTGCCTAATAAGGGCGCCAGAAACCAAGCGGCCCGCAGCGATGCGGGCCGTTTTCATTTTGGCGGGCTTGGCAGGTTTACTCCCAACCCCGCTCTGTCTGTAATTTGCGTTCCGGCAATCTTAGCAAGGGCTTGACGTCGCAGTCGCGCAGGTCGTTTTCATCGGTGAAGCATACCGCCGCATCGCCGGCGCGGATCTCCTGGGCGATCTCGTGGATACTGGCTTGCCAGTGCTCAATCAAGGCCGCCCAGTCAGGGAACTGGGCTTCCGGGAACAGGTTGCGCGCTTCATCCAGCGCCTTGATGCCGGGCAGCAGTTCGGCCTCGGCGCTGATGCCGATGAATTTCTGCTCGTCAGCGCGCAGCTTGGCAAAGCAGACGGCGGCGACTTGTGCGCCGTCCAATGCCAGCGCGGCGTAGATCGGCAACTGCGGTTCGCTGATACGGTCTTCCGCCCAGCTTTTGTGGCTGACGGCGGCGCCGGTCTTGTAGTCCAGCACCACCAGCCGGCCATCCGGCAATTTGTCTACCCGATCCAGCACCAAGTCCACCTCGATGCCGCCGATGTCCTGCCGCACGCGGCGCTCGCACTCTTCCACGGCAAACGGCGGGCGGGTTTTCTCCAGTTCCAGCCAGCGCGCGAGCAGGCGTTGCAGGCGCAATTGTTCCAGTGCGAGGAAATGCGGCGGCAGCGCTTCTTCCAGGGTTTCGCCGAATTTGCGTATACCCTGCTCCACCGCTTGGGTGATGGTGGCTTGTAGTTCGGATTTGTCCATACCTTGCAGCCAGGCCGAATCGCGGCCATCCCAAAAGGCTTGCAGCACGGCATGCAGCAGGCTGCCGCGCTGCATGGCGTCCAGTCCCTCCACCGGCTCCTCCAGCGCACGCGCGCCGAGGCGGTAGCGGTAGTAGGCCCAAGCCGGGCAAAGCGCCTGGGTGCGGATCAAGCCGGCACCACCGCTGACTTTTTCGCCTTCTTGAACCGGCGGTGCGCGGTGGTCATCCAGCCATTGCATCTCGGCAGGCTGCGCCAGTTGTTCGGCCAGGGTGATAGCGCGCGGAAAGTCATCGGCCACCGCAAGTTCGGCCAGCAACGGGCTCATGCGCAGCTCGCGTTCGCCTTCCTTGCGCGCCCAGGAAAACACCAGTTGCGGCGCGCTGTGCAATAGACGGCGCTGGATGGCCTGGGCGAACTCCGCCTGCACCCGGCTGCACGAATTGGGCGCGCCGACGCGGCGCTGGTATTCCGCCGGCAGCAGCGGATTGGGGCGCGCCGGCGGCGGCCATACGTGGTCGTTCATGCCCATCACCCACACCGCGTCCAGCGGCGTGGCAGCGGCTTCCAGCATGCCCATCACCTGCAATTGCAGTTCGCGTTCGGATTCCGGCTGGAAGATGCGTTCGCGGCACAGGCGCGACAACCGGCTCAGCGCCTGCGATGGGCTAAGCTGGCCGAGCAGGCTGTCGAGTACGGTAAATTCGGCCAGCGTTTCCGTCCACGCCTGGCGCGCCTGGAATTCGTGGCTGGACAAGCCACGCTCGCCCGGCCAGCCGGCGGCTTCCAGCAGTTTGCCGAAAGCCCTGGCCCAGCCGGAGGGCAATTGGCGCCGTGGCCAATTGGCAGCTTGTTGTTGCAGGCTTTCCAGGTGTTGCACCAGGCGCGACAGCGGCAAGCCGTCCAGTTGCGACCTGCGCGCCAGGCGCAGCAGTTGCTCCAGGCGGATGCTGGCGGGCAGTTTACGCCGCAGGCGTGCTTCCAGCCGCGCACGGGCATCGGCTTCGCCCATGCCGGCCGACCAGTACACCTCGCGCAGCAAGCGCCCGGCTTCCTGCTGCGGCAGCCGATTGCGGCGCACCGCCAGCCCGAGCAACGCCAGCGCGCAACCGACCACTGGCTGATCAGCCAGCGGCTCGCCGAGAGTGAAATCGTAGCAACGCGGCATTGCCGCATGGCTGGGGTGGATGGCCTGCGGATGCAAGGTGTCGTCCAGTAGTGCCACTAGCTTGGCGCGTAACGTGGCCAGCTCCGGCACCACGATGGCAAGTTTGGCTTGTGGGTTTTCACTGAGTTTTTGCGCCACCCAGGCCACGGCGGCACGGCATTCGGCCTCGGCGTCATCACACGCCAGGCGCTGTGCGTCGGCAGCTGTCGGCAGCCCAAGCGGCCGCTGCGACACCGCCACGCCGCGCGTCGCCAGCACGTCGAACAAGCGCTGCTCCTGCGGGCTGATACGGTCGTAGCCGGCCAGTTCGATTTGTTGCGGCAGGCGCCCGGCGCCGCGTTCCAGGCAATCGGTATAAAGGCTGAACAAGGACGCAGCTTCCAGCGCCTGATGCTGCTGGCAAAGTTTGTGGAACGCCGCACGCCAGCGCAGGAACTGGCGCGCCTCCTCGGAGTGCCCCTCGGCAGGCGGGAACACACCCCAGCCCAGCATCAGTGCATTGGCTTCAGCGGCGGACTGCGCCATGCCGGCCACGTCGAACAGGGCGTGCGCATCATCGTCCACCAGGGATAGGCTGATCGCCTGTTCCCACAGCAGGCGCTCGGCCATGCCGTCCAACACTTGGTTCGGCAGAATGTCAGGCGGGATATCCCCCGCCAGCATGGCTTGGGTGATGGTGTCATGCAGCCATTGCGCCAGCGTGCGTACCGCCAGCGGTTGCCACTGCTGCAGCCCTTGTGCCGCTTGTTGCCGCCCGTGGCTCAGGCGCAGGCTGCGCGCCAGACGGGCAGTCGAACAGAGAACAATGTGGTCAGCGCGGAACATGGCACGATTCTACCTGCTGGCATCCCGGTTGACGCAGGAATAATGGGATCAAGTGATGCGCAAAAGAACGGCGTCGTAAGCATGGCCATGTTCGCCAAACATGGCGGAGATTTGTCTATACAGCAGTTGGATCGCCGCCGCCGTCTTGCCCTGTTTGCTCAGCGCGAGCGCTTGCCGCATGGATGCCTGCACTTCGCGCAACAGCCTGGCATGGGCTTGCTGGTGAGACTGGAAATAGACATCGTCATCAGCTGCCGGCAAGCTGGCGCGCATGATGTTTTCCTCGTTGTCGAAATGCGTGGCGGCCAGATCAAGAAAATCGTAATAGAACGAAGCCACCCGCCCCTGGCAGCAGGCCATCTGTTCCTTGTCGCAGCCACAATCCAGTGCCGCGCCAAGCTTGCTGCAAGTACCGCGCAGATCGTGCAGAAAAGCTTCCAGGCGGAAATGCTCCTGCTCAACCAACAGGCGATCCGCGGCGGAAATGGCGCTGGAATTTTGATCTAGTTGCAGCATATAAACCCCGCTCTGAAGGAGCATAATAGCGCATCCTACCCCCTTGGTTTACACAGTCAATAGTTGGGAGCAGCCCGCTACTGGTAAAATCCAGCACATGCCCAGCGAATACAAAAATTACATTACTCCGGAAGGCTACGCCCGCCTCAAAGCCGAATTTGACCAGCTTTACCGGGTGGAGCGCCCCAAGGTGGTCGCCGACGTTTCCTGGGCCGCCAGCAACGGCGACCGCAGCGAGAATGCCGATTACATTTACGGCAAGCGCCGCCTGCGCCAGATCGACTCGCGCCTCAAGTTCCTGATGAAGCGCATGGACTTGGCCGAAGTGGTGGATCCCGCCCAGCAGCAGGGGATGGACAAGATTTTCTTCGGCGCCTGGGTCAAGCTCTATTCCATCACCCACGATACCGAACACACGTACCGCATCGTCGGCCAGGACGAACTGGACTTGTCCAAAGGCTATATCAGCTGGATTTCGCCCTTGGCGCGCGCGCTGATAAAAAAAGGCGAAGGCGACAGCGTGAAACTGGAAACACCGGGCGGCGAGGAAGAGTACGAGGTGCTAGAAATCTCTTATCAGCCGCCGGAATCCTGATGCGCTGGGACATCTTCTGCCGCGTCATCGACAACTACGGCGACATCGGCGTGTGTTGGCGGTTAGCGCGGCAACTGGCGGCGGAACATGGCCTGCAAGTCCGCTTGTGGGTGGATGATCTGGCCAGCTTGCACCATATCTTGCCGGAGGCTGCTCCCAATCTGGAATTACAAACCTGCAACGGCGTGAAAATCCGGCGCTGGGGCGGGCCATTCCCCGAGGTCAGTCCAGCCGAGGTGGTGATTAGCGCGTTTTCCTGCGAGCTGCCGGAAAGCTACCAGCTGGCCATGGCTACCCCCTCGTCCACAAGGGAAGAGGGGGCTAAACCACAGTGGATCAACCTAGAATACCTGTCGGCGGAAACCTGGGTGGACAGTCATCATGGCCTGCCTTCGCCGCACCCGTGCCTGCCGCTGACCAGGTACTTTTTCTTCCCCGGCTTTACTCCCGCCACCGGCGGCCTGCTGCGCGAGCAAGGCTTGTTGTCCCGGCGCGACGAACAGCATCCGTCCGCCGTATGGCAAACGCTGAATCTGCCCCAGCCAGCACCCAATGAGACCAGCATTTCTTTGTTCTGCTATGACAACGCGCCGGTAGCTGATCTGCTGGATACCTGGGCGGCGTCGGCCACGCCGGTGCGCTGTCTGTTACCGGAGAGCAAAGTGCTGGCGCAGGTAGCAGACTGGGCCGGACAACTGCTGCTGGAGCCTGGTGGAACCATTGAACGCGGCAACCTGACCCTGAACGCCATCCCCTTCATGCCGCAGGAAGACTATGACCGCCTGCTATGGGCCTGCGATTGCAACTTCGTGCGCGGCGAGGATTCCTTCGTGCGGGCGCAGTGGGCAACCCGCCCCATGGTCTGGCAAATTTATCCGCAGCAGGAAAATGCGCACCTGGTCAAACTTGACGCCTTCCTCGACCGTTATTGTGCCGGCTTGGCGGAAGACGCAGCGCATGCCATGCGCAACTTCCACCACGCCTGGAATAGCAACGGACGGCTGGATTGGGATACTTTTTGGCAGCACCGCGCCGCCCTGCAAGCCCATGCCGAAGCTTGGGCCGCCCATCTGGCACAGGAAACCGACCTGGCATCTAAGCTGGTGATTTTTTGCAAAAATCGGGTATAATGCGCGGCTTTTTTACCCCCGATCATTATTCCAAATCAGGCAGGCACATTAGATGAAAACAGCTCAGGAACTCCGCGTAGGCAACGTGTTTATGGTCGGCAACGACCCCATGGTCGTGCTCAAGGCCGAATACAGCAAGTCCGGCCGCAACTCTTCCGTGGTGAAGATGAAGTTCAAGAACCTGCTCACCGAATCGCCCAGCGAAGCGGTGTACCGGGCCGATGACAAGTTCGACGTGGTGGTGCTGGAAAAGAAGGATGTCACCTACTCCTACTTTGGCGATCCGATGTACGTGTTCATGGACGCCGAATACCACCAGTACGAAGTCGAAGCGGAAACCATGAGCGATGCGCTCAATTTCCTCGAAGACGGCATGGCCTGCGAAGTGGTGTTCTACAACGGCAAGGCGATTTCGGTCGAACTGCCCAACTCCGTAGTGCGCGAAATCACCTACACCGAACCCGCCGTCAAGGGCGATACCTCCGGCAAGGTGATGAAGCCGGCCAAGATCGCTACCGGCTTCGAGCTACCGGTGCCGCTGTTCTGCGAAATCGGCGACAAGATCGAAATCGACACCCGTACCCTGGAATACCGCAACCGCGTCAAGTAAGTGCGGCGCAAGCCATGAAACGCAAAGACCGCCATCAGGCGGTCTTTTTGTTTTGCGTTCCGGCAAAGCTGACGTAATAGAGAGGCTAGCGCGACGCCTCGTACCAGGATTTGCTGCGGTTAACCACGCGAACCACCAGCAGCATCGCGGGCACTTCTATCAGCACGCCCACCACTGTCGCCAGCGCCGCGCCGGAGTGAAACCCAAACAGGCTGATCGCGGTGGCGACGGCCAGTTCAAAAAAGTTGCTGGCGCCGATCAATGCCGATGGGCAGGCAATCGCATGCCGCTCGCCAACCTGACGATTCAGCCAATAGGCGAGAGTCGCGTTGAAGAACACCTGGATCAGGATAGGCACAGCCAGCATCACGATCACCAGCGGCTGCTGCAGGATGGCTTGGCCCTGGAAGGCGAACAGCAAGACCAATGTCAGCAACAGTGCCGCCATGGACCACGGGCCGATTCTGGCCATCGCCGCATCGAAAACCGCCGTCCCGCCCTGCAACAAGCGCTTGCGCCAAGCCTGCGCCAACAACACGGGAATCACGATGTATAGCAGCACCGAAGTCATCAGCGTAGCCCATGGCACGCTGATGGAGGAGATGCCTAGCAGCAGGCCAACGATGGGCGCGAAGGCGAAAATCATGATGGTATCGTTCAACGCCACCTGCGAAAGCGTGAACAGCGGGTCGCCGTGAGTGAGACGGCTCCACACGAACACCATGGCGGTACAAGGTGCGGCACCCAGCAGGATCAGCCCGGCGATGTAACTATCCAGTTGCTCCGCCGGCAGGTAGGCGGCGAACACGCCGCGAATAAACAGCCAGCCCAGCAAGGCCATGGTGAAGGGCTTTACTGCCCAGTTCACCAGCAGCGTGACGCCGATGCCTTTCCAGTGCGTCCGCACCTGGTGCAGCGCGCCGAAATCCACCTTGACCAGCATCGGGATGATCATCACCCAGATCAGCAACCCGACGGGCAGATTGACCTGGGCGACTTCCAGGCGGCCGACCGCCTGGAACAGTTCCGGCAGCCATTGCCCGAGGAGCACACCAACCACGATGCATAGCCCCACCCACAGGGACAGGTAACGCTCGAACAAATTCATGGCAATTACTCGACCGCTCTCTGGCCAATGCCGTCCATTTCACGCTGGATGGCAAAGCGGTCCAGCTTGTCGAGCGGCAGGCTAATAAAAATGCTGATGCGGTTGCGGATCTGGTGGAATATCTTGCGGAACGCGGCGCGCTTGTCTTCGTCACTGTCTTCAACCGCTGCCGGGTCCTCGAAGCCCCAGTGCGCGGAAATCGGCTGGCCGGGCCACACCGGACACATCTCGCCGGCAGCGTTGTCGCAAACCGTAATCACGAAATCCATGTGCGGGGCGCCGGAGGCGGCAAACTCGTCCCAACTCTTGCTACGCAGGCCGTCAGTGGGATAGCCGGTGGCCTTGACCAGCTCGACCGCGTAAGGGTTAACCTTGCCCGCGGGATGGCTGCCGGCGCTATAGGCATTGAAGCGCCCTTTACCGAGCGTATTGAACAGCGCCTCGGCCATGATGCTACGCGCGGAATTGCCGGTGCAGAGTACGAGAATGTTGTATTGCTTGTCCATGGGTATTGTCCTTATTGATTGCGGGAGGTGTTGCCAGAGGCTTTGGACCTGAGGCTGGCGAGGGAAATGGGCGTGCAGCAGGCCGACGGCAAACTGCCATCAATGGTTTCACGGGTGTGCTCGCCATAAGTGGGAATGTTCCCCAGCGTGTGAAAGGCTTCCCACGGGATGCCGCTGGGGTCCAGGCTCCAGTGCTTGTCCGATTCGGCGTAGCAGCAAGCGCTGCCCGGTTGCGCCAGGTGTGGGAGCTTGGCGTTGGTTATACGCTGGTGCAGCTGCTCCAGTTCCTCGGCGGATTCGGCCTGAATGCCCAGATGGTCGAGACCGGCCTTGGCGCCGCGCTGCGAGATGGCGAAGTTGACACGCGGGTCGTCCAACATCCACTTGGCGTAATCGGCTTGGGACACAGCCGGCTCGGTGGCAAACATAGCTGAGTAAAAGCGGATGCTTTCGGCCAGGTTGTCAACAGCAACATGGATATGCAGGCGTTTCACGATGGGGTTTCCTCTGTGGTTGGGCAGCATGGGGGTGAGATAGCAGTGCACGGGTTGCCACCGCAGCAGTTTTCGGTGAGATACAGCAGTAGCGCATCCACAGTAGAGAAATTGGCGGTATAAACGACGAAGCGGCCATCCGGCCGTGAACTCACCAAGTCTGCGTGCAGCAATTCCTTGAGATGGAACGACAACGAAGACGACGGAATTCCCGCCAATTCACTAATCTTGCCGGCTGGCAAACCCTCTGGCCCGGCCTGCACCAACAACCGGAAGACGGCAAGACGCGAAGCTTGGGCCAATGCAGCCAGTGTGCTAACAATATTATTTATTTCCATATTTCAATAATAATTGAAATATGGAAATATAGTCAACCTCCTACTTATGGGTACCTCTAAAAATTCAAGTTTCCTATGGATTTAAATTCATGGGCCAGACAAGGCGCGAGCAAAAATTGCGACGCGGCATATGTCTGGATATGTAAGGAGTAATTTTTGGTGGGCAACGCCGTATGGCGACGAAAACGTAGTTTCAGTGAAGACTAACCTTTAGGTTATGTCGTAACTAAAATTGGATTTTTAGAGGCGCTCTTATCATGTAGTAATCTGGCAGTATGGTGATGGCGTATCCTTAAATGGCGGCCAAAGCTTCTTTCCAGTGATCCTGCCCCACGAGATTGCGAAAACCGGCGTCACCGCCCGTAGCCCCCATGTAAAATAGCCGGGTTATTTACCGGAGTCCTTGTTTCCATGTCCGAACCCGTCAAAGTCGATGTGCTGCTGGTCGGCGGCGGCATCATGAGCGCCACGCTGGGCACCCTGCTGTCCAGGCTGGACCCCACTCTGAACATCCTCATGGTGGAGCGCCTGGATGATGTCGCGCTGGAAAGCAGCGACGGCTGGAACAACGCCGGCACCGGCCATGCCGGCTATTGCGAACTCAACTACACGCCACAGGGCGCGGATGGCAGCGTCACCATCGAACGCGCGCTCAATATCAACGCCGCGTTCGAGATTTCGCTGCAACTGTGGGCCACGCTGGTGGAACAAGGCGCCCTGCCCGACCCCAAACAATTCATCAACGCCACGCCGCACCAGAGCTTGGTGTGGGGAGAAGCCGATGTCGCCTTCCTGCGCCAGCGGCACCAGTTGCTCAGCGCCCATCATCTGTTCCGCGACATGGCATACAGCGAAGATCGCGCACAACTGCTAGCCTGGGCGCCGCTGGTGATGGAGCAACGTCCGGCTGGCCTGAAGCTCGCCGCGACGCGCGTGGCTTATGGTTCTGACGTGGATTTCGGCGCGCTGGCGCGCAATCTGGTCAAAACCCTGCAACAACAGCCGGATTTCGAGCTATGGACCGGACACTCCATCCGCCAGCTCAAACAGGCGAAAGATGGCATCTGGCATGTCAGCGTGCAGAACCGCAACACCGGACGTAGCCGAACCATCAGCGCCGGCTTCGTCTTCCTCGGCGCTGGCGGCGGCACCCTGCCGCTGCTGCAAAAATCCGGCATCCCCGAGGGCAAGGGTTACGGCGGCTTCCCGGTCAGCGGGCAATGGCTGGTATGCAACAACCCTGACGTCATCCGCCGGCACCACGCCAAGGTCTACGGCAAGGCCGCGCTGGGCGCGCCGCCGATGTCGGTGCCGCATCTGGACACGCGCATCATTAACGGCCAACCGGCGCTGCTGTTCGGCCCCTTTGCCGGCTTCACCACCCGCTTCCTCAAGCGCGGCTCGCTGCTTGACCTCGCCGCCTCGGTCAAACCGGACAACCTCAAGCCCACCCTGGCCGTAGGCCTGCGCAACATGGACTTGACCCGCTACCTGGTCGGAGAGGCGCTGCAATCGCACCGTTCGCGCATGGACTCCCTGCGCCAGTTCGTGCCGACAGCCAGGGCAGAAGAATGGACGCTGGCCAAAGCCGGCAAGCGCGTGCAGATCATCAAGCAATGCGGCGAACAGGGCGGCCGGCTGGAATTCGGCACCGAGATTGTTTCAGCCCAGGATGGCTCGCTGGCCGCCCTGCTCGGCGCCTCCCCCGGCGCCTCGACCTCGGTATCGGCGATGATCACAGTCATCGAACGCTGCTTCGCCCACAAACTCAAGAACGGCGACTGGCGCGACAGAATGAAGACACTAGTGCCGTCTTATGGCAAGTCGCTGGTGGAGAATGCAGAACTACTCCAGGCCGTCCGGGCCAGAAATCTGGCTGTGGTTGGACTTGCTGGTGTATGACAAGAGAAAGAGGAAAAATCTCTTGTGGGGAAACGCAATATCTGGCTCTTAGTTCCTTACGCCATGAAAATGTTTATCAATCGCTATGACGCAATATATTGCGTGATTTAGTATGACTACTTCCCGTTAGATTTCTACTCCATGCCTGAGCCCTTTGAGTTCCCAAGTCCGCCAGTTATTGACGAAGCCGAATTACAGAAGTGCCGTGACACTGGTGAATTCAGCCCCGTCTTATTCGAGTGGTACAAGTACGTGGCCATCGTTGCGAACTACTTAGCCTGCTTACATCAAGACTCGCCTGCCCTACGCAAGTTTCCGCATTCTCATTACGCAGCACTGGTAGGCATGCTGAACCGATGTTCTCGACTGATGCACTCTAATGTCGTCCTATCACACGAAGGTCTGTTTGGTGAGACAACTACGATTCTTGACCGCTGCATCTTCGAGACGAGTGTCCTAACTGTTTGGCTCTGCAGGCAACGATCAGATGAGGCCTTCGCCCGGTACTTCGCTGAGGGCCTGAAGGCAGAGCTGGCGCTTAAGGCTCAAATAGCTGGCAACATCCAAACAAGAGGCACCAGTGAACTTGCAATCGAGCATCGCATGCTTGGCTCAATCGAGCGTTGCATCGAGACCAGCGGACTTACCGAGCCCCAGATTGAAGTCAGCAAGAAGTTACCCGACCTTGCATCGATGATCGAGAGTTTGAAGCAAGATCGCTTGATGTACGTCGTTGGCCAAAAACTCGGCTCCCACCACGTTCACGGGACTTGGCCAAGTCTCCTATTTCACTATCTTGAACGAGAGGACGACGGAACTTGGCATCCACGCGACCATAACTGTCCCACCCACGTCAATCAGTACGTTTTTATACCGCTAGTCGTTCTCTCAGCAGTAAAGGCGTTTATCGAGTTCGTCTTCGACCAAGCAGATGACGTTGAACCATTGCGCAGCCTAATCGATTCAATCGAGCAGGAGATTGTCACGATCAATCAAGAAGTCATAGGCACTGACTATGAACCCGCGTAGGGCGCAATCGATATTGCGCCGCATGAGCCATGCGTAGCGGAATCTTGGAATGTGATGAAAGATGAGTCCCTTAAATCCCCGGATTACGCCTTCAGCTTCATCCAGCACACGTTCGCCGAGGCCCCTAGAAATTCTACGCCTGCGTTAAGCCCCCCTTAAGCTTGACCTTCTAATCTGCACGGGTCATTCGTGCAAAAGGAGGTCATCATGAGTCACAGCACCAAATTCATCGTCCTGGCAGCCGCTCTTGCCTTAGCCCAGCCCGTATTCGCCCAGACGCCTGCCGACACCCTGTCCGGGTTGAAACAGGCGGCGTCGGAATCGCCTGGCTTCCAGGGCTTTTCCGCCGCGCGCGGGGAGCAGCTCTTCAAATCCACCCACGGCAACGACTGGAGTTGTGCGACCTGCCACACCGACAACCCGGCCGGCGCGGGCAAGCACACCCGCACCGGCAAGGCCATCCAGCCGATGGCGCCGGCAACCAATGCTGAGCGCTTCACCGATCAGGCCAAGGTCGACAAGTGGTTCAAGCGCAACTGCAACGACGTGCTGAACCGTGCCTGTACGCCGCTGGAAAAGGGTGACGTGCTGACCTATCTGATGTCCCTGACCAAATAAGGATACCGCCATGCGCACCATTCTGCTGCTGCTCGCCCTGCTGATCGCCAACAGCGCCCATGCTTCCGGCGAGGCTTTCCGCGCCACCAATCCCAAGTGGAAGGCGGAATGCGGCTCCTGCCATGTCGCTTACCCGGCGCGCCTGCTGTCGGCGGAGTCGTGGAAAGCCATCATGGCCGGGCTGAATAAACACTTCGGCTCAGATGCCAGCCCGGATGCCGCCAGCACGGCGGAAATCCTCGCCTTCCTGGAACAAAACGCCAGCCACCGCAAACCCGATCCGGCAGCGTCGCCGCAACTGCGCATTACCGAGACGCGCTGGTTTCTGCGCAAACACGACGAGGTGTCGGCGGCGACCTGGAAGAACCCGCTGGTGAAAAGCGCCGCCAACTGCGCCGCCTGCCACACCCAGGCTGAAAACGGCGATTTCAACGAACGCAGCATCCGGCTGCCTAAATAATGAGCTCATCATGTCGCAAAAAATTCTGGTCTGGGATATCCCGACACGCGTCTTCCACTGGCTGCTGGCGGTTTCCTTCGCCGGCGCCTTCCTCACTGCGGAAACCGAGCGCTACCGCGACATCCACCTTGCGCTCGGCTATACCCTGCTCGGGCTGATCGTGTTCCGTCTGGTGTGGGGCTTTGCCGGTACGCGCTATGCGCAATTCCACTCCTTCCTGTTCGCACCCGGCCAGGTGGTGGATTACCTGAAAAGCCTGCTGCGACGTGCTCCGCAGCACTATGTCGGCCACAACCCGGCGGGCAGCCTGGCCATCTTCCTGCTGCTCGGGCTGGGCCTGCTGGCGGCCAGCAGCGGCATCCTGCTGTATTTCGAGGTCGGCGGCGAGGAAGCTTTCGAGGAACTGCACGAGGGCGCGGCCAACTTCATGCTGGCGGTGGTTATCATCCACATCGCCGGAGTGGTGGTCGGTAGTTGGCTGCATCGCGAAAACCTGGCGCGCGCCATGCTCACCGGCTACAAATCGGGCGAGGCGCAGCAAGGCATCCATCGCACCTATGCCTGGCTCGGTGCCATAATGCTGGCTGCGGTAGTAACGTTCTGGGTCTGGTATCCTGCCAGCGGGACGGTTACTGGTTGAGGATGGAATGAACAGGCAGCAACAGGAGGTTTTCAGCAAGGTCCCCGCCATCACCCTGGGGTTCTGGATCATCAAGATCCTGGCCACCACCCTGGGTGAAACCGGCGGGGACATGGTTTCCATGTCGATGGGCTTCGGCTACCTCGCCAGCACCGGCATGTTTTTTATCCTGTTCCTGATTGCGGTCATCGCCCAGGTACGCGCTGAAAAATTCCATCCCGCCCTGTACTGGGCGACCATCATCGCGACCACCACTGTCGGGACGACATTGGCCGACTTCATGGATCGTTCCCTCGGCATCGGCTACGCGGGCGGGGCGGCACTCCTGCTCGGCTTGCTGCTAGCTTCGCTATTCGTCTGGCAGCGCGCGCTGGGCTCAATCGCCATAGACACGGTGAGTTCGCCCAAATCGGAAATGTACTACTGGGTGACCATCATGTTTTCGCAAACCCTGGGCACCGCGCTGGGCGATTGGACGGCGGACACCGCTGGTCTTGGTTATGGCGGCGGGGTGATGGTGTTTGGCGTCATGCTGGCCACACTGGCGATTGCCTACTACCGGACGACCATCTCCCATACCGCGCTATTCTGGGCTGCGTTCATCCTGACGCGCCCGCTCGGCGCGGTGGTCGGAGATTTACTGGACAAGCCAGTGAGCGAGGGTGGTCTGGCACTCAGCCGCTATTCCGCGACCATCGTCATTGTTGGCTTGATCGTGGCTTGCGTGCTGGTTTTCAAACAAGTGCCGGCAAGGCAACGGCATTGAGGATGGCATGGGGATGAACTGCGGGAGCGAATGTGCGCATACTTGTCGTCGAGGATGACGCCCTGCTGGGTGACGCCCTCCAGGCCGGATTGAAGCAGGCCGGTTATGCGGTGGACTGGCTGCGCGACGGCCTGTCGGCCGACCAGGCGCTGACCATCGAGCCTTACGCGGCAGCCGTGCTTGACCTTGGCCTGCCGCGCGCCAGCGGGCTGGAAGTGCTGCGCCGCCTGCGCCAGCGCGGCTCCGTCCTGCCGGTGCTGATCCTCACCGCGCGCGACACGGTCGATGACCGCATCACCGGGCTGGATGGCGGTGCCGACGATTACCTGGTCAAGCCGTTCGACATGGGCGAACTCGCCGCCCGACTGCGCGCGCTGATCCGCAGGGGCAACGGCCAGCCTGCCTCCACACTCAAACTCGGCGAGGTAGAACTGGACCCGGCCGCGCATAGCGTCTGCTATCAGGGCCAGCCGGTGGAGCTGTCCGCGCGCGAATTCGCCGTATTGCAGGCGTTGATGCTGGGCGCCGGCAAGGTGATGTCGCGCGCCCAATTGGAAGAACAGCTCTACGCCTGGGGCGAGGAAATCGAGAGCAACGCGGTCGAAGTGCATATCCACCACCTACGCCGCAAGCTATATCCGGCGCTGATCGAAACCATACGCGGCGTCGGCTATCTGGTGCGGAACTGACCATGCTGCGCGGAACCTCGATCAAACGCCGATTGCTGGCGCTGGCGCTAACCGCCATGACGCTGGTCTGGCTGGGCGCAGCCACGCTAACCTATTACGATGCGCGCCAGGAGCTGGACGAGGTCATGGACGCGCACTTGGCGCAGGCATCCTCGCTGCTGGTTGCCCAGGCCTCGCACGAGCTGGAGGAAATCGAAACCGAACGCGCCCCGCTGCCGCATAAATACTCGCTACGCGTGGCATTTCAGGTGTGGGATCATGGCAGCCAACTGCGCCTGCGTTCCGCCAACGCGCCCGACACCCCGCTGGCCGGACAGCAACAGGGCTTCAGCGATACGCAAATCGGCGGCCGGCATTGGCGCGTGTTCAGCGCCTGGGATCATACCCATACCCTGTTGATCCACGTCGCCGAGCCAACCGCAGTCCGTGATCATTTGGCGCGCCACATCGCCGTCAATCTGCTGCGTCCGCTCATGATCGCCCTGCCCTTGCTGGCGCTGCTGCTATGGCTGGCAATCAGGCGTGGCCTTTATCCGCTGGCCAGGCTCACCCATGACGTCGAGCAGCGCGCGCCGGACAACCTCGCTGCACTCGACACTGGCGCCGCGCCGGATGAGGTTCTGCCGCTGATCGAACGCTTGAACAAGCTGTTCAGCCAAATCAACGCCTCCCTGCAGAACGAGCGGCGCTTCACCGCCGACGCCGCGCACGAGCTGCGCACCCCGGTTGCCGCCATCAAGGCGCAGGCGCAAGTGGCGCGCGGCGCGGCCAAAGCTGCCACACGTAACCACGCGCTGGACGGAGCCATCGCCGGCTGCGACCGCGCCGCGCACCTGATCGAACAGCTATTGACCCTGGCTCGCCTGGACAACGCCGAAGCTGGTGCAAGACAGCCCTGCCCGCTACGCGCACTGGCAGCAGAGACAATCGCCGACATCGCCCCGGCAGCGCTGGACAAGGGCGCGCAACTGGAACTGGCGGAAGGCAAGGAAACCCTCGTCAACGGCCTGCCCGCCCTGCTGCGCGTACTGCTGCGCAACCTGCTCGACAATGCCGTGCGCCATACGCCGCCCGGCACGCTGGTGCGCGTGGAAGTCTCCGGCAATACCATCAGCGTCAGTGACGACGGCCCCGGCCTGCCCGCGGACGAACTGGATAAAATCTCGCAACGTTTCTACCGCCCGCCAGGTACCGAAGCCAGCGGCAGCGGCCTCGGGCTTTCCATCGTCAGGCGCATCGCCGAGCTGCACGAGGCAGAGTTGGACTTCTCTACATCCAGCAATGGCGCAGGATTGCGGGCGACCGTGAGTTTCAGGTTGCCCTGAAGCCCAACTCACGGGAAAATAGCGCCTTTTTCGCCGCGCCAACCCTAAAGAATCCTGATGTCCGATAACGAATTTCTGACCAACGCCGTCAACAAGCGCCGCACCTTCGCCATCATCTCCCACCCGGATGCCGGCAAGACCACGTTGACGGAAAAGCTGCTGTTGTTCGGCGGCGCCATCCAGATGGCGGGCACGGTGAAGGCGCGCAAGAGCGGCAAGTACGCCACCTCGGACTGGCTGGACATCGAGAAGCAGCGCGGCATTTCCGTCGCCAGCTCGGTGATGCAGTTCAGCTATGACGACTGCGTCATCAACCTGCTCGATACTCCCGGTCACGCCGACTTTTCCGAGGATACCTACCGCGTGCTGACCGCCGTGGACGCCGCCGTCATGGTGATCGATGCTGCCAACGGCGTGGAAGCCCAGACCATCAAGCTACTGGAGGTGTGCCGGTTGCGCAACACGCCCATCATCACCTTCGTCAACAAAATGGACCGCGAGGTGCGCGACCCCATCGAACTGCTGGACGAAATCGAATCGGTGCTGAAAATCCACTGCGCGCCGGTGACCTGGCCAATCGGCATGGGCAAGCGCTTTCAGGGCGTGTATCACCTGCTCAACGACGAGGTGCTACGCTTTACGCCAGGCGAAGGCAAGGCGGATCAGGAGGTAGAAACCCTGCACGGCGCGGCCATCGACGGCCTCAGCCAGACCTGCCCGCTGGAAATGCGGCGCATGCGCGACGAGACAGAATTAGTCGCCGGCGCCGGCGCGACGTTTGACCTGCAAGCGTTCCTCGCCGGCATCCAGACGCCGGTGTTTTTCGGTTCCGGCATCAACAATTTCGGCGTGCGTGAAGTGCTGCGCGCGCTGGTGGACTGGGCGCCACCGCCTGCCCCGCGCGAGGCGGAAACCGTCAAGGGCGAAACGCGCCTGGTGGCGCCGGACGAAGACGCTTTTACCGGCTTCGTGTTCAAGATCCAGGCCAATATGGACCCCAATCACCGCGACCGCATCGCCTTCTTCCGCGTTTGCTCCGGCCAGTACACGCCGGGCATGAAGGTCAAGCACCGCCGCACGGGCAAGGAAATGAAGCTGGCCAACGCCGTCACCTTCATGGCCAACGAACGGGCGCGCATGGAGGAAGCCTTTGCCGGCGACATCATCGGCATCCACAACCATGGCAACCTGCAAATCGGCGACGTACTGACCGAGGGCGAGGCGCTCACCTTCAAAGGTATCCCTTACTTCGCCCCGGAACTGTTCAGCCGTGCGCGGCTGCGCGATCCGCTCAAAGCCAAGCAGTTGCAAAAAGGCCTGCGCCAGTTGGGCGAGGAAGGCGCGGTGCAGGTGTTCGAGCCGCTAGCCGATACCGCAGCGCTATTGGGGGCGGTGGGGCAGTTGCAGTTTGAGGTGGTCGAACACCGGCTGAAATCGGAGTACGGCGTGGACGCCGTGTTCGAGCGCGCCGGCATCCACACCGCGCGCTGGGTGACCTGCGAGGACAACGCCCACCTCAACGAATTCGCCCGAGCCAACCAGGGCCGGCTGGCCAAGGACGTGGACGGCAACCTGGTGTACCTAGCCGATAATCACGTCAACCTCAGCCTGGCCATGGAACGCTGGCCGAAAGTACGTTTTCACGCCACGCGCGAGCATGGGCAGAAGCTGGATTAAAGGGTGCCTCTAAGCCGTCGCGTGGGTCGCCAGCCGGCAGGTCTGGCCGGTGTCGCCGAGTTCGATCTGGATGGTGGCGTGTTCGATGTCGAAGCGGTGATGCAACGCTTCATTCACCTCGTCGAAAAAGGCGTCACCCGGATGGCCGTCTGGCATCAGCAGGTGCACGGTCATGGCGGTTTCCGAGGCGCCGATGGCCCAGATGTGCAGGTCGTGCACTTCCGCCACGCCCTTGAACCCGGCCAGACATGCCTTGACCGCAACCAAGTCCACGCTGGCTGGCACGCCGTCGAAGGCTAGGTGCAGCGACTGGCTGAACAGACTCCAGGTACCAAACACCACCAACAGCGCAATCACGATGCTCATCAGCGGATCCAGCCACAGCCAGCCCGTCCACAGGTAAAGCGCGCCGGCCACCACCACCCCCAGCGACACCAGGGCGTCGCCCGCCATGTGCAGAAAAGCGCCGCGGATATTGAGGTCGCTACGGCCACCGGACATGAATAGCCAGGCCGTAACACCGTTGACCAGCACCCCGGCGGCGGCCACCAGTATTACCGTTTGCCCCTGGATCGGTGCCGGGCTGGAAAAGCGGTGCACCGCTTCCCATGCCATGCTGCCCATGGCCACCAGCAGGATCAGTGCGTTGACCAGCGCCGCCATAATGGAAGCGCGCTGCCAGCCGTAGGTGTGGCGCTCGTCCGGGCGAAAGCGCGCCACCCATAGGCCAGCCCACGCCAGGATCAAGCCCAGCACGTCGGACAGGTTATGCCCGGCATCGGCTAGCAGCGCCAGCGAATGCGCGCGCCAGCCAAAGAACGCCTCGACCAGCACAAAGCCGACATTCAGCGCAATGCCGATGGCAAATGCCTGGTTATAGGAGGTCGGCCCGTGGCTGTGGCCGTGATGGTGGTGATCGCCCAAGGTCACGCCCCCGCTTCGGGATTGCCGGGGTGCCCGGCGGCATAGGATTCGTGCTCCACCCAGGCATTGAGCAGGGTATAGCTCACCGCCAGTGTAATGGGGCCGATGAACAGGCCGATCAGGCCAAAGGCCAGCAGGCCGCCGATCACGCCGGAAAATATCAGCAGCAACGGCAGGTCGGCGCCTTTCTTGATCAGGAAAGGGCGGATGACATTGTCTATGCTGCCAACAAACAGGCTCCATACCAGGAAGGCGATAAACACGCTGCTGCTGTCGTGGGTGTACAGCCAGTACAGCGCGCCCAGCAACACCGGGCCAGCGCCGATTTGCGCCACCGCCAGCAGGAACATGAGCACGGTCAGCACGGAGGCGAATGGCACTCCCGCAACCGCGAGGCCGATGCCGCCCAGCACCGCCTGCACCAGCGCCGTCACCACAATGCCCAACATCACCCCGCGAATCGCGCGCCCGGCCAGGATCACCGCCTGCTCGCCGTGTTCCCCGGCCAGCCGCCAGCCGAAGCGGCGCACTCCCATGGCGGCAATCTCGCCATGGGAAAACAGCACTGCGGACAGCAGCACAATCAGCAACAGTTGGAGACCAATCGCAGTCACATTGCCCATCTTGACCAGCAGCCAGTGTGCGATTTCCCTGGAATGGGGGGCCAGTTTCTGGCCCAAGTCCTCCAGCCCAAGCGCGCTGAGGTCGCGCCACATCGTGGCCAGCTTTTGGCCCACCAGCGGCAACTGTTCCAGCCACAGCGGTGGTGGCGGCAGATGCAATCCATTAAGCGACTGGGTCCAGTCGGCGATATTCATGATATTGGAAACCAGCGCACCGACCGCCCACAGAAAGGGCAGCACAAATAGCAATAGCAACAGCACGCTCATCACTGTCACAGCAGCCCAGCGCCGCCCTAAACAAATCTTCTGGGCACGCAGCATCAGCGGCCAGGTCGCCACCACGATCATGGTGGCCCAGATCAGCGCCGGCAGGAACGGACGCAATATCCACAAGGAAGCGGCCAGCAACAACCCCATAAAGAGTACCGAAAGTACGGTACGGGCAAGGTCGCGCGAATCTGCGGTCATAATTTTGAATTTTCCTCAGGTTGGTACATGCCGGCCAGGCGCGAGATCAGGATGGCGACATACAGCACGCCGGTGATTTCTTCCAGGTTCACGAAACAGCGTGCCGGAAATAGCAGCGGGGAGATGTCCCCCATGCCGCTGGTGGTGATGATAGTAAAACTAAAATAGAGAAAATCCTTCATATCCAATGCCTTGGCCACGCCATTGAAGGCAAAAGCCCCTGGATAGAAGTATTGCAGAACAATGTAAAGATTGGCCCAGGCGAAGGCGAACAGCAAATAAGCCGAAGCCGCTCCGTACAGCTTGTCCGCGCTCATCACTTCCGGGTGGAACACGTATTTCAGCAAATGAATGAGAATATAGCCATAAAAAACCATCGCAAAACTCTTGGACAATAAGAAATGCGTGCTCATGCCAGCCCCCACCATAGCGGCAATCTGGAAACCAACCGTTGGGACAGCGAGTAATACACCAATAATGCGCGCGCGCTGCGAGCGGCCGAGGGCAACGATCGCCCCCAGCATAATCAGGAAGTCGAACAGGCCACCCAGCAAAATACCAAACTTGCTTTCAGCCAGAAAAGGCAGCATGACCAGCATCGCCAGCAGTGCAACCAGCAGGTAAAAGCAGCGTGGCTTGGCGGCGATGGCATGGCGGGCGTGGTGTATGGCAATAGGCATAGAGGGAACTCCTAAAAACTACCCCGCTGCGAACAGCGGGGTGCTCAGTATCGCATTACCTGTTTGCCCTCACCCCAGCCCTCTCCCACAGGGAGAGGGGGCGTAAAAGCAAGCAGGCAAGGCGCCTGCGTAAATCAATTACGCCGCTCAGCCGGGATTGGCGGCGGCCAGCGCCTGCACGTCCTGGGCAATGTCGCGGCTGATACGCGCCAGCGCGCGGCTGTGCGCTGCCACCAGTGCATCATAGTCCTTTGCGCCCACCGGCTCCTGTACCAAGGCATGCCCGCTTCTGCTAGCCCCGCCGGCGCTACGGCGCACCGTCCAGGCGGCTTCCACGGTGACACCAGTGCCGGGAGTGGTATCGAAGCGTTGCACCTCCAGCGCCACCCGGTAATCGGCATCGCCAGCACCGCCCTGCGACTGGGTGAGCACCCTGGGTGCGCCCAGCGTCTGCGCCATGTCTTCAGCGACTACACGCGCCAACTCCTGCTGTAGCGGCCCGGCCCAGCGATGGAATTCGTCGATCTCCACCCGATTGGCATCTACCCGCAGCACCATCTGTGGGCGATCCAGCGCGCCGGGCAGAGTAAGCGGACTCACCGCCACGCTGTAGGTTGCCTTGGCGCCAGCAGCCGGCGCGGTTTCGGTGCTTAGGGTATAAAAGCTCGGTTTGGGCGAGCTGCCGCAACCGGCCAACACGGCAGCCAAAATAAGCGCGGCGAACAGGGCTTTGGTTTTTTTACCTTGTACCATGGTTATTGCTCCTTCTTGCCGCGGATCAGCGACTCGGGATGGGTTTCCAGATAATCGGTCAGCACCCGCACCGATTCGGCCGCGCGCGTCAGTTCCTGTAGCGCGTCGCGCATATCCTGCTGCACCGGCGCATCCGGGGCCAGCAGTTTATCCACGCTATCCGCCGCGCGCTTGGCCGAAGCCAGCAAGGGCTCCATGTTGTCCGCCGCGCGCTTGGCCGATTGCAGGGTGGCAATGGCTTCTGGAGTCAGCTCGACATCCAGGTGCTGCGCCAGCTTGCCGAATTTATTCAGGGTCTCATCCAGCGTAACTAGGGTTGTTTGCGCCTGTTGAATCATTTCATTTAACGGCATTTTCTCGATCTTACTCAGGATAGTGTTGACCCGATCGCCCAGCATGGCCAGATTGCTCTGCACCGTCGGTAATTCGCCAACTTCATCGTTCCAGCTTATCTTGGCCGGCGCCGCATCCGGGAAGAAATCCAGCTCGACAAAAAGCTGGCCGGTCAGCAAATTGCCGCTGTTTAGTTGCGCGCGCAAGCCCTTCTTGACCAGTGCCTCCATAGTCGCGCGGTAGTGTTCCAGCGACATTTCCGGTATATCTTCACCTTTCCGTACCTTGGCACGCAATTGTGATCCGTCGATATCAACCGTGACCGGGAAGCGGAAGCTCCTGGTCTTTGGATCGAATTCGACATTGATGTCGCGCACCTTGCCCACCAGGATGCCGCGGAAATCTACCGGCGCGCCGATGGAAAGCCCGCGTAGCGAATCCTTGAAATACAGCACTACCTCGCGCAACAGAGCATCCTTGGCCGCCATCGCCTGGTCACGATCATGGAACAGCGTGAATACCGAATTCACTGCCACTGGCTTGGCATTGGGGAAATCGGCCGGCGTATCAAACGACAGGCCGCCGATCAGGATGGACGCCAGCGAGTCGGTATCCAGCTTGATGCCGTTCGCACTCAAGTTGACATTAATACCGCTGGAATTCCAGAAGCGCGTGTTATCGGTCACCAGCTGGTCGTAAGGCGTATTGACGAATATCTGCACCGTCACTGCCTTGCCACCCTTATCCAGCTGGTAGCTCACCACATCGCCCACTGCAAAACCGCGGTAGTTGATCGGCGAGCCCACTTCCAGCGACCCGAGAGTATCGGCATGCAGCACGAACTCCTTGCCCCTGCGGTCGGAGGTGATCGCCGGCGGGATCTCAAGACCGACAAACTTGAGTTGCTCCTTGTTGGACTTGCCCGGGTCTATGCCAATGTAGGAGCCGGAAAGCAAGGTGCCGATGCCCGAAACCTGTCCGCCGGAAAAACGCGGGCGCACCACCCAGAACTCGGTGTCTTCGAGCAGAAAAGCCTTGGCTTCCTTGACCAGTTGCGCGGTGACGATGAAATGGTTGCGGTCTTCCGACAACACAATATTATTCACCACGCCGACATCGAAATCCTTGTACTTGATGTGGGTCTTGCCTGCCTCCAGCCCGTAGGCGTTCTCGAACTGGATGGTGATGGTAGGCCCTTGGTTCAGGATAGTCTTCAGCACCAGCCAGCCGCCGATCAGCGCCGCCACGATGGGGATGATCCACACCAGGGACATCGAACGCTTGCGCTCAGGGACGGTTTTTACCGCCGGAATATCGTGGTCAGTCATGCTTTGTCCTCTATTGGGTCCCAGATCAGCCGGGGGTCGAACGACAGGGCGGAAATCATGGTCAGTATCACCACCAGGCCGAAAGCGATGGCGCCGGGCGCTGGCTCTATGGTGGCAAACCCGCCAAATTGTACCAGTGTCACCAGCAACGCCACCACGTAAATATCAATCATGGACCAGCGGCCGATGAATTCCGCCAGCCGGTACAGCTTGGTACGCAGCAACGGCCGCATTAGCGAGCGACGCTGCACCGAAATGAGAAGATAGGTCAGTGTGATCAGCTTGGCCAGCGGCACCATGATGCTGGCGAAAAGAATCAGCAGCGCGATGGGTTCCGAGCCGGAGTTCCACAAGTAGACCACGCCGCTGAAGATGGTGTCTTTCTGCGAGCCGAACATGGAGCCGGCTTGCATCACCGGCAACAGGTTGGCCGGGATGTAGCAAACAGCAGCAGCAATCAGGAACGCCCAGGCACGGGCAACGCTGTTGACCTTGCGCGGATGCAGGGGTGCGCCGCAGCGCGGGCAGGCCATGTGCCCATCTTGCGGCTTGCTGAGCAGGCCGCAGTCGTGGCAGGAGAGCAAGCCAAGCGCGGCGGCAGTGACGGGGGGCGTGCTCACTGCAATGGCCTGTTGCCGGCGGCTTCGCCGATATGCCAGAAATTATGCGAATCAAACGCGGCCACGGCGGCGGCCAGCACGAACACCAGCGCCGCCAGCAGCCACAGCGAGGGGCCGGGCTTGATGATGGCCAGATGGCCGAGCTTGACCAGCGCCGCCATGACGCCCAGCAGGTAAACCTCGATCATGCCCCAGTGCTTGAGCATATGCACCGCGCGCAGCACTTCGGGCATCTGTGGCGGGGTATAACCGAACTTATAGGGCACCAGCAGGTACAGCATGGCGAACAGGTACGCTGTCGGCACAAATATCGTGGTGGCGAATACCAGCAAGGCCACGCTAGTCATGCCCGCCGCATGCAGCGCCCGCGCGGAACCCAGCAGGGTCGCCGTAGTGACGATGCCTTGCGCGTCCAGGCTGACGATGGGCAATACATTGAGCGTGACATACAGAATGGCCGCGGCCAGTGTCAAGGCCAGGGCGCGGTTGAGGCTGTCGCGCGGGTTGGCATACAACTCCGCCCCGCAGCGGGTGCAACAAGCGACACCGCCAGGCGGCAGGGCCGTCTGGCGGTGCAGCAAATCACACTCATGGCAGGCGATGAGTGACGATATATCCGGTGATGAACCCATGGATATGTCGCCTGCACCCATTTCTCGTCCCCTACCTCAGTGATGAAGTAAAAACCCGGCTTACTTGCCGGCGTCCGGCTGCTGTGCCTTGTCGCCGATCAAGGGGATCTTGTCGGCCAGCTGGAACTTCGCAATGGCGCGCAGCTTGTTCTCGATCTGCATGTAGCGCGCCACCTTTTCACCCGGCAGCACCTTTTGCAGCTTGGGCACGGTCGCCTTCTTCAAAGCCAGCTCGTCGGTTTCAATGACCAGCTGTTCATTCAGCAGCTTCATCGCCTTGTCATCGGTCATGCTGTTGCTGTTGAAAATATCGGCATACTCCTTGATGATCGCCACCGTGCGCTGGTTGAGCTTGGACAAGCCGTCCTGGTATTCATCGTACACCGGCCAGAAACCCTTGGCCTCGGCATCGGTCAGCTGCATATTCTGCGCGGTGATGTACTTCTTGTCTGCCTTGAGTTTTTCCAAGGCGATATTAGCCGTATCATCGGCCGCCGTATCGGCGGCGTACACCGGGGTTGCCAGAGCAGCGCATAGCGCCAGTGATGCGATTGCGATTACTTTTTTCATGCTTTTTTCTCCCTAATTGAACTAATAAAAAAACTGCCAAAATCTTGCCTGCCGCCCAAAGGCGGCGCACGCCGCATCATAACAGGCGCCACCGCGAACGCAAAGTAACCCGCACCTACGCCGCCCAGCCTGGTGACGCTCAACCCGGCTGTTGCCTTATGCTTCCGCGCAGTTTCTTTGCCTTCTCGCCTCGTACAGGCAAATACCGCTGGCCACCGACACGTTGAGGCTTTCCACCGTGCCAAACATGGGGATGCTGACCAACTGGTCGCAGGTTTCAGCGGTCAGGCGGCGCAGGCCGCTACCTTCCGCACCCAGCACCATGGCCAGCGGCCCGCTGAATTTAGCCGAAAACAAATCCTGCTCGGCCTCGGCCACCGCGCCCACCAGCCACACGCCGGCATCCTTGAGTTCACGCAGGGTACGCGCCAAATTGGTCACGGCGATGAACGGCACGGTTTCCGCCGCGCCGCAGGCGACCTTGCGTACCGTCGCGTTGAGGCCGGCCGCCCTATCCTTGGGCGCAATCACCGCATGCACGCCCATAGCATCGGCCACGCGCAGGCAGGCACCCAGGTTGTGCGGGTCTTCCACGCCGTCCAGCACCAGCAATAGCGGCGGCTCTGGCAAATCGGATTCCAGGATGTCATGGATGTCCTGATACGGCAGCGGCGTATCCACCACCCGCGCCAGCACGCCCTGGTGGCGGCCGTTAGCGGCGAGGCCGTCGATACGCTCCTTTTCCATCTGCATCACGCGCACGCCCTTCTGCTCCGCCAGTTGCAGCAAATCCTGCATGCGGGCGTCCTTGCGCAACTTGTCCACGCACACTTCCTGCACGCTGGCCGGGTTCTGGCGGATGCGGCTCAACACCGCGTGGAAGCCAAATACGACTCGCGTCACCCTCATTTCTTCTTGCTACCCTTCTTGTTGTTTTTGGCGGGAACCTCCGCCGAGGCTTCCTCGTCTGCCCGCACGAAGTCAATCTTGCTGCTTTCCATGTCCACCCGCGCCACCTTGACCCTTAAACGATCACCCAGGCGATAGCGCACCCCACTGCGCTCGCCGGCCATTTCGTGGCGCATGGCGTCGAAATTGAAGTAGTCGTTGCCCAGTTCGGTGACGTGCAGCAGGCCTTCCACATAGACCTCGTCCAGCGCTACGAACAGGCCAAAGCTGGTGACGCCAGCCACGGTGCCGTTGAAGGTTTCGCCCACCTTGTCCTGCATGTAGAAGCACTTGAGCCAGGTTTCCACGTCGCGCGTGGCGTCGTCGGCGCGGCGCTCGGTCAATGAACAGTGCATGCCCAGCGCGTGCCAATCACCGGCCCCTTCGACCTTGCTCAGGGCAGGCTTGTACTTCTTGCCGTCCAGTACCGCCTTGATGGCGCGATGGATCAGCAGGTCTGGATAGCGCCGTATCGGCGAGGTGAAGTGGGTATAAGACTCATAGGCCAAGCCAAAATGGCCGACGTTGTCCGGGCTGTACACTGCCTGCTGCATGGAGCGCAGCAGCACGGTTTGCAGCAATTGTTCGTCCGGCCGCCCCTTGATGCGCTCCATCAGTTTGCCGTAATCCTTGGCATGCGGCGCATCGCCACCCGGCAGGGTGAAGCCGAACTCCGCCATGAAGCCGCGCAACTTTTCCAGTTTTTCCAGCGTCGGCCCCTCGTGGATGCGGTACAGCGCCGGCTGGTCGTGCTCCTTGAGGAAATCCGAGGCGCACACGTTGGCCGCCAGCATGCACTCTTCGATCAGCCGGTGGGCATCGTTGCGCGACGATGGCACGATGCGCTCGATCTTGCCCTGGTCGTTGAACACCATCAGCGTTTCTATGGTCTCGAACTCGATCGCCCCGCGCTGCTCGCGCGCCTTGGCCAGCGCCTGGTACAGGGCATACAGGTTCTGCACATGCGGCAACAACCAGGGATATTCCTTGGCAACCTCCCCTGCCGGATTGACGATCATGTCGTACACCTTGGTGTAAGTCATGCGTGCCTTGGAACGCATCACCGAGGGGTAGAACTTGTAGCGCTTGATGTCGCCCTTGCCATCGATCTGCATGTCACACACCATGCACATGCGCTCGACGTCCGGGTTGAGGGAACATAATCCGTTGGATAGCGCCTCTGGCAGCATGGGAATGACGCGGCGTGGGAAATACACCGAGTTGCCGCGATCGTAGGCATCCTGGTCCAGCGCATCGCCCGGCCGCACGTAAAAGCTGACATCGGCAATGGCCACCACCAGGCGCCAGTCTTTACCTTGCGGCTCGCAATACACCGCGTCGTCGAAGTCGCGCGCGGTTTCGCCATCGATGGTGACCAACGGCAGTTCGCGCAGGTCGATGCGCCCTTCCCAGTCTTTCTTCTTCACCTTGGGCGCATATTGTTCCGCCTGTTGCACAGCGGCGGCGCTGAACTCATAGGGCAGTTGGTGTTTGCGTAGCGCGATCTCGATTTCCATGCCGGGATCGGCATAGTTGCCGAGGATTTCCACCACCTTGCCGATCGGCTGGGCGTAAGCCGAGGGCTGCTCGATCAGCTCCACCATGACGATCTGGCCGGCTTGCGCCTTCATGTCCTTTCCCGGCGGGATCAGGATGTCCTGGTTGATGCGCCGGTCTTCCGCCGCCACCAGCACCACGCCGGCCTCGCGGATTAAGCGCCCGACCAGGCGCTTGTTGGCGCGTTCCAGCACCTCGACGATCTTGCCTTCCGGCCGCCCGCGCCTGTCCACGCCAGCCTGGCGCACCATAACGCGGTCGCCATGCAGCACCTGCGACATTTCCTTGGGCGACAGGAACAAATCTTCGCCGCCGCCATCGGGAATCAGGAAACCGAAACCATCCGCGTGCCCCTGCACCTTGCCGGGAATCAGGTTGATTTTCTGTGCAATACACAGCGCCCCCTTGCGGTTGCGGATAATCTGCCCGTCGCGCTCCATGGCCCCCAGCCGGCGGCCGAAAATCTCGCGCTCGCTATCGCGGATATCCAGCAACTCATACAGCCGTTCCATGCCGACCGGCGCACCCTCGTCCGTCATCACTTGCAGGACAAACTCGCGGCTAGGCAAGGGGTGTGCGTAATTGGCCGCCTCGCGCTTGGCGTGCGGGTCTTTACCGCGTTGTTTATTTCTCGTTGACAAAATCAGTCTTTCCTATAAAATTCGCGTCTCTTTCGAGCCCAGATGGCGGAATTGGTAGACGCGCTAGTTTCAGGTACTAGTATCGAGAGATGTGGAGGTTCGAGTCCTCTTCTGGGCACCAAGTATTTTATATTAATCAATTAGTTAGATTTTGTTTGTCGTAAAATTGTCGTAACAGCAATTTTCCAGCCTGATGCAAACCGCAATTTCCGAACCTCATTTCCATCTCAAGCACTTTTTCCGCATTGAACTAACCGGTGCGGTCAATTTTACACGCTAACAGCACCTTCCCTGAACAAAACATCTGCGAATGCTTGACGCTCCCAGCGTGGGCACGCAGAAAATATGCATTAAAACTAACATAAATTTCTTGGTCTTGCCCCCGAAGAACGTATTTTTAACTGTGATTTATTTTCGAGTTAAGGAGACGTAGACATGACAGAAGAAAAGAGCAAACGAGCGGCGTACACGCTGGAGTATAAGCAAGAGGCGGTACGG
>Ga0265327_10000535_pt1 | contig 65176 bp, 90 predicted proteins | sample 41621metaG_FD_202089 | JGI IMG/M metagenome (GOLD analysis project Ga0265327, IMG submission 202089) | Rhizosphere microbial communities from Carex aquatilis grown in University of Washington, Seatle, WA, United States - 4-16-21 metaG | ecosystem: Host-associated > Plants > Roots > Rhizosphere...
TGCGCCGAGCGGATGCGCCGAGCGGATGCGCCGAGCGGATGCGCCGAGCGGATGCGCCGAGCGGATGCGCCGAGCGGATGCGCCGAGCGGATGCGCCGAGCGGATGCGCCGAGCGGATGCGCCGAGCTAGGCGCCGAAAAGCCTATCGGCGCGCGCTCGCGCCGTCTTCTTATTGTGGCAGGACATGCAAAGCGCGCGACCGTTGCGCACGTCTAGGGCGGCGCCACCGTCAACGATCTCTCGAATATGGTCCGCGACTAGGCGCGCGCCCCGCCCGCCGCTGCACCCGCATTCTTGGCAAGTGAAGGCGGCCCGCTCTAGGACGGCCCGAGCCCATGCTTTATGCGCTGCGGTTCCATAGTGCGCCGCGTGGGTGCCGCCTGCCGAATCAGGGAACGACGCGCGAGACTGATTCGCGGCGCCGATTCGCGCCGGAATTGTCTTTAATTTCCGCATGTTAGGGGAATCCGTCGGCGGCCGTTGTCAATTCGCGCGCCTAGCAGATATCGGCACGAATGCTTTTCCTTGTCAAATCAGCGGCTTGCAACCATGTCAAAACGAATGGTTGACATGGTTGCACAAATCAGCCTACAAAGACGACACGCGCCGTCGCAAACGGCGCAACCGAACTGGAGCAACTCTAATGGCTGATGCTTTGAACGCTATCACGGCCCGCGCTTATGTCGCTGGCGAAATGTCCGCGGGCGCCTATCGTTTTCAGATTAACACCGTGGAGGCGCGCAAAGAAGACGGTTCCGAATTTTATGAAGTGAAGGGCGCATATGATACGTATTACGGAACATTCGGTTTCCACTGGACCGTTTGGTTAGAAAATGGCCGCCTCTATGGTGAATGGTAAGAGGGGCGCGCCATGTATCTAACAAATCACCAAATGCTTGCGCTCTTCTTTGCGCTGCAATTCGCCGCCCTCGCAATCGGCGCCGCCCTTGGCTTTCTCTTTCTGCGTCGCGCCTAACAGGCGCGGCGATGCAATCGCGCCGGCACAAACGGCGCGCCCCTTCAACTAACGAACTGGAGCAAAGACAATGCAGACCGAAACCAAAAAGCCTCTTTCCGTAAATATCCCGTTTGAGGGATTCTATAATTCAATATGGGATTCTGAAATTGATTCAGTGCTGGAAATGGACGCGGAAGGCTATGCGGAAAACGACCGCGAAGAGAATCCGAAAGAATTGCATATAAGCGCGGACGAATTCGCCGGGTTTCTTTGGGAATGTGTCGACTATTCGAAATTGCATAATCTAATGGCGCACGCTATTTGCGACGCATGGAATCAGGTCGCAAGTGAAAATGTAGACTTTGAACTAGGGTTACGGTTTGAAGAGATAACAAGCCCGCGCTATTACAATTTCGAGACCGATCGTTTGTTCGCAACCATCCCGCGCGCAACCGTCGCGCGCCTGTTTCGCATGGCGCGCGCCGACAAATTTGCGAAACTCTCCGATATCATCCGCCAGCGTTTCACAAGTTGCGACGGTTTCATTTCGCATTATTCAAATTGCCTTGGCGATTGGCTGGCCAAGCCTGTTTCACAGTGGGATCATAACGAACTAGGAACGCTCTTAATCGCTTGCGTTGGCGACGCAAACGAAGATTTGCAGGTGTATTATCGCGCGGTTGATTGCGACGGTTTTTACCACGAACTGTGCGAGTCTTACGATTACGCGAAAGTGAAGGAAAAAACGGAAGAATTGCGCGCCGAAAAATTGGAAGAGTTGCGCAAAGATGAACCCGACTATGTGGCGCCGGAGCCGCGTTGCCCCTTCACTCTTGACCTCTTCGAGGCGCGATAAATCAGCAACTTGCAACCATGTCAAAACGAATGGTTGACATGGTTGCCCGACTCGCCATATAAACACAACCGCGCCGGCGCAAACGGCGCCTAACGCAACCGGACTGGAGTCTGAGACCATGATGAACAATTCCATTTACGCCGCATCCGCCCGTTTCGACACGGCCCGCCCGCTCGAAAACGACGAACTATTTAAGCTTGCGCCGTCTATCTTCGCAACCGACGCGCATGAAAGCCGGTCCGACCGTTTCCGCGCGATTCCCACAATAGACATTCTAGACGGTTTGCGCCGCGAGGGATTCTTTCCCGTCGCCGCCCGCCAGTCCGGAAGCCGCGCGGTCGGTCGGCGCGACTATACCAAACACATGATTCGCCTTCGCCGTTTCGACAATGTGGAAGCATACAAAGTTGACGACAACGTTTGCGAAATTATCCTGAAAAACGCAAACGATGGAACGTCCGCCTATGAGTTGCTGGCCGGCATGTTCCGAATCCGTTGTCTAAATTCCCTAGTGGCGCAAACGTCGACTATTGATAGCGTGAAAATTCGCCATAGCGGCAAGGCGATTGAAAACGTAATTGAGGGAACCTATCGCGTGCTTGGCGAAACGCAAAACCTTCTCGCCGCGCCGGCGGATTGGGGCGCAATTCAGCTAAACGATGACGCGCGGAACATGCTCGCCGGTCTCGCTCATGAAATCCGTTTCGGCGAGCCGGAAGACGGCGAAACAACCGCAACGCCAATCAAGCCGGCTCAATTGCTTATCCCGCGTCGCCCGGACGACACGTCGCGCGATTTGTGGACGACATTCAACGTAATTCAGGAAAACGCAATCAAGGGAAATCTTTCGGCGCGCGCCCCGTCCGGCGTGAATGAGCGCGGCCGTTGGCAACGCGGCCGCATGACGACAACACGGGAGATTAAGGGAATCGATCAAGACGTGAAAATCAATAAAGCTCTCTGGAAGATAACCGAATTTTTCGCGCAGCAAGCCGCGTCGCAAGCGCGCGCCGCGTAAATCGGAAGACGGGCGCCGACGCAAACGGCGCCCGCCCGCCGCGACCGAAACAAACGAACTGGAGCGAAAGACTATGCGTTTTATCATCCGCGCCGACATTCCCTTTCCCGGCCATTGCCAAAGCCTCTTGCTAGACAACGGGACCGTTGCCTACACAAACGGATTAACGCTGGAGCAATATGCGCAAGAGCGCGGGTTTCCCGTTCGCGTTGTAGAAAACGACGAACTGGAGCAATTAGAGCGCGCACATATTGATTCCCTTGTGACGGAACCGTGCGAAGAGTCAAAAGAGCACTTTTGGGACGCGCTCGAATGCCTGCCGCCGTCGAAATGGCGGACGGTCCGCGGCGTCGAAATGTTTCATATTTGCGAGCGCATAACCGGCGATTTAGTCGCGTGGCATTGCCATGTCGGCGAGCGTTACGCGACGTTTAATGATCGCGCCGGGAAACCCGCCGACGAAATAGCTGCAAAAGCCGCGGCATTTTTTGCCGCCTAACAATCGCGCGCAAACGGCGCGCCCCTTCAACTAACGAACTGGAGCACAAGAAAATGATCGACGCGAAAACACATGCTATTTACCGCGCCAGGATCGCCGCCTTTGAAGCGTGGCTCAACGGTCGCACAAGCTATCGGACGGAAGACGTTCCGACGGAATTGCGCGACATCGACAACGCCATGCGGAGCGCGGTTGAAGTTTACGAAATAAACACTGAAAAACCGGAAAAACTCTTCGTCTATGTCGCGCCGGATAAAATCGCCAATGCCGGGGCCTTTGGCTTTGTGACAACGTGGACGGGCGAAAGACTTGGACGGTATGAAGTCCGAAACAAATGGCGCGACAATTTCGGCGGCGAGCGCCAATCAATTCGCGCCTGTATCGGCGGCGTCATGTATGCCGGAACCTATTTCAAATCGTCCGGCGATTATGCGCGCCTGAAAAAGTGCAAAACGGCCCGCGCCTAGTCGCGCCGATTGCGAGCGCGGGCGCCGGCTTCGTGCTGGCGCCGTCGCGCGCAATCTCGCGCCGGACTGGAGCAAACGACTATGACAACTCTTCCGAATCACCTTTTCGCCAGTGAATGCGACGGCGCCCTATACGATACGCGCGCCGACAACTGGAGCAAGGCGCCCGCATTGCGCGCCATCTATTGCAAGCATTTTTCGCGCATCGAAACCGTGGCCGAATTTAAAGCTACATTGCGCGCGGGCGCCTACGCGTGGCCGGGTGGCTATCCGCTGTGTTTCATTACAGCCGACGGCGCCGCCCTTTCGTTCAATACCGTGAAAGCCAATGCGCGGTGGATCATTGACGCCATTGCGGCGGATGATTCGCGCAGCGGATGGCGTATCGCGGCTTGCGCCATAAACTGGGAAGACGGCGCCCTGTATTGCGACCATTCCGGCGAGCGAATCGAGTCCGCCTGTGGCGACGACGACGCATCGGAAGACGACGACGCGGCCGAAAGCGCCAACGCCTAACCATAAAAACCGATTGCGAGTGCGGGCGCCGACGGGCTGTTAACCGGCGGGCGGCGCCGTCGCGCGCAATCTTGCGCGGAACCATGTGTTGACGTGAAAGCCGGCGCGCCGATATCGGCGCGACGCGCGCCCCGTCGCGCCCCATAGGCGGAACCATGCCAAGCCGGTCGGAACCGGGCGCCGTCGCGCGCCCCTATGCCGCGCGCCCCTATTCCGGCGCGGCGCATTCCTTGGCCACGGCGCGCCCCTCGCGCGGCGCGGCAAACGGGCCGCCCGTGCGAGTTTTAGGGTCCGCCCGCACCATTCCAGCCCGGAACCGTTTGACGCATGGGCGGCCCGTTTGCCGCGATTCTGGCGCGGGACGCCCTTGCGGACGGGGGCGCGCGCCCCCATTTCGGGCCGTTATGGGCGGCCGATGGCGCCCGCCGCGGGACGGTCCAGAGACGGAATCGCCAGCGATTGCGTGGCTTGTAGCATGGGCGCAACCATTCGAATGGTTGCGTTCAAGGCGGAATGGTCACGTTCAAGGCGGAATGGCTGCGTCCAAGGTAGAAAATGGCCATGTTCACGCTAAGGAAACGGCCGTGTCCGAGCCGTGGCCCTGTCCCTGCGCAACCCCCTCGACGGCTTTTCGGATCAAAAGGGAGAGCGGCTTTTTGGATCAAAAAGGGGAGGGCGGCTTTTCAGACCGTCTGCGGCTTTTTGGATCAAAAAGGGGAGGGCGGCTTTTTAGACCGTCTGCGGCTTTTTAGGCTAGAATGAAAAGTGGCCAGGGAGCGCAAATCTCCCTGGCCGTGTCCCTGGATCACCGAACTGGAGCTAACAGCATGAGCAATCAGAAGGAACAGACCATCAGAACCACGAAACGATCCTACAATCAAGCCGCACGCGCCGCGTCCCGCCGGGCGTTTATCGAGCGCGGCGGTAAGTTGCTTCAGGTCGAGCTAGAAGCCGATCACCTTGAGCAACTCGAATTGCTGCGGGATAGCCGCGGACACTCGACGATCAAGGAAACCGTGGTCGCCTTGTTGAACGAGTCGCGCTACGTTGTCGACTTCCACGTCAAACTGACCAAGGCCGAAGCCGACGCGCTCGTTAAGGTGCGCGAGCGGAAGAACCTGTCTTCCAATCGCGCCGCGGTCGCCTTCGCGCTCCTGAAGTGCGCGGGGGAGTAAGGCTTTTCAGGCCCTCTGCGGCTTTTTGAAGGAAGACAACAATGACTGTCTACGACGAAATCACGTTTTGGATGCGCAGGAGTTTCGCCAAGAATGGCTCCTGTCTGCGCTACGAAGACGAGAACGAATATATCCTCTACGAGTTGAACCGTATGAACCGCCGGGAGTTTTTAGAAAAGATCAGCGAGGCGATCGAAACGCGCCTAGATGGTATTCAGAACCAGATCGACGCGCTCCGCGAACGTCTGGATTAGCTGCCTGCACGATACCATCGATCCGATAACACTTGCAGCGCGTCGCGGAATTCTCTCGCGACGCGCGAAGCCCCCACCTGCCTTTTCCACATTTTATCCGCGCCGGGCTCTGATCCGATAAGGTTCGCGGTCTCGCGGAATGTGTGATCGTCACCAAGCACGGCGGTCAGGATGAATTCGCCGCGGGGTCCGCAGTAGCGGATCGCGACCGCGCGCACTTCGATGGCGGCATGGGCGGCGTCCAGCATCCGCGCTATTCGATACTCGTTGCTGTCGCGCTGGCTGGATCGCAGGCCGTCGTCCGATGGTGCGCCGACGCCGTGCGCCCGTTCCATGATCTCCCGGTAGCGCATCCCTGCCGCATACTGAAACCCGTCGAGCCTGCCGTATCGGTGCTCGCGTTCCAGTGGATCGCGCGCGACGTTGACCATGGTCTGTTGGCGTTTGCCGCGGGCCAAGTGGACGGCGCGGGTCTCAGTGGGGTCCACAAGCGCCGCGTGGGCGATCTCGACGCGGCCGGGGAGGGGCTTGCCCTCTCTCCGGAAGTCCCGGCCGGGATGGAGGGCGGCGGTTACGCCTTCATAGCGTCCGAGGCGAGAGTTGGCTTGGCGCACCTGTTAGCTCCAGGGTTGGGGTGGGTAGTGAATGCTAACGCGGTTGGGCGACGCGGACAACCGGGCGGGCGTAAGGACGCCGCGGGTGGCGGCCTTGCTCAGGAAGATTTCTTCCTGCACACGCTTCCCTGCACAGGGTTTTTACTAATAAAAAAAACAACACAATAGAGCATAAGCGTAACTGCTTCCGTGCAGTGAACAGGTAGAAATCGGTATTCTTCCCTCACTTTTCCATACTGGTTACTTACTCACCGCTCACCTCCCCCCCTATTCCTCTTATATTTTTATATTTCTAAAGAAAGAAAATAGAAGCCTACCTGCCCACCTGCACAGCACCTACCTAAACTATTGAAAAATATGGCTGTGCAGGTGGGCAGGTAGCTTCGGGTTTTATATGCACAAACCCAGTTTTACCTGCACACCGGCGCCTTCTTTACTAGAAGGGTTGATCTTTATCGTTTTCAGCCTTCGCCGCAGCATCGTTGCGTGCCGTCCACCCGTCGAGGTCGGCTTTAAATTTATCGGCTAAAGTTGAGTTGCTCACCTGACTAAGGAGGTGCGCGCTCTTGCCTTTGACCCACAAGATGGCTTGGCCGATACGGGGAAGGCGCTTACGTTCAAGCGCCGTATAGCCGTGCTTGCGCAAACTGGCCGCTATCTTTTTCGGATGAACCTTTCTCTTACCGTCTTCGGTAAGCTCCCCGGTGAGTTTCACGGCGCTGGTCAGTTCCTCCACCCGGACGATCTCGCGGCCATGCCACAGGCCACCCTCGGCGAACTGCGCCTCGATCCAGACCTCGGCGTCGTCGCGCGCCTGGGCGACCATCTCCGACTTCGCCTCGGTCCACGGCGGCTCGGCGTAGGGGTCAAACTTGGAGATGTCGCGGGCTTCTAACCATCCCCGAAGCTTGTGGAGCCTCAGAATGTTCTCGGGTTCGAGCATCTCCGCGACCCTAGCGTAGAGATCAGCGGGGCCTTTTATCGCGGGAGTCCTATAGACGAGGTAACGGCGGTCGTCGTTGTCAAGCGCGAGGGCATTTTCGTTGTTGGAAAAGAAGAACCAAAGGTGCCTATTCCTGACAGGATATTGTTCTTTGTTTTTCCGGTTGATCCAGATTTCTTCTTGAGAAAGAGACACAAGTGCTTTCAATCGCTCATACAGATCGCGCTTATGGAAGGGCGGCAATTCTTCGACGATCAAAAGTTCGCTCTCAGCCCACGGCTGGAAGGAATCTTCTAACTCGGAGGGGCTCAACGTCCTTGCATTCTTCGTCCCGAGGATGAAATTGAACGGTCGCAAGAGCAGGGATTTTCCGACGCCCTGCGCGCCAACCAACATCCATGCCCAATTTACCTTGACGCCGGGGCGCTGTAGAAGATGCGCGCACCAATCGTAGAAAATTTCGCGGATGCGATCGTCGGGAAAGATGTGTTCACATAGATCGAGCCAAGGACGAATATCTTCGTCGCCGGGGGCGTCGAAGGGCCACGGGCCGATAGGGTGGGGCTCCCATGTATTCCAGATTTGATGCGGCTTGCCTTTGTCTGTTACCTTTACAACGACTTTTTGTCCGGGGTAAAACCCCAAAGCGCGCGCCTTGAACGCCTCGCCCATACTTCCAAGGTAGGCACTTGGTGTTTTCTTTTGCCGACGGGGCAAAAGGTGCCAGTTGTTATCGTTAAAGACAGATTTCGAAACAACGGTTCTCTCGAATCGGTCCCCGATTAACCCCTCGCCGCTCTTGATGTAGACGTAACGCTCCGTAAAAATGTTGGCCGCCTGTTCGGCGACTTCGGCTTGTTCTTCCTCGGCCGCTGCGGTTTGCTCCTGCCGACGCTCCTGCAAGCGCGCAAGCCGCTCCATGTCGATCGGCTCCGCGGCGAACATCTCACCGACCGCGGCGACGTGTTCCTCGCGGCACTCTTCGGCGATCCACTTCTTCACATCATCCATCGTGCGGTGCTGGCAATGCCCGTGGTGGCATTGGAAGCCGCCCCCGCCGACCTTATAGCCGGCCTCGACCCGGTCGTCGGTGTGTTCGTGCGACCAGGGGCAGACCACATTGATGAAGCCGTTGTCGTTGGGGTCGGTATCGATGACCATGCCCTTGGCGTCGAACACCTTCAGGACCGTGTCACCGGCGATCTCGGCGGCCGACGCCACGTTGTTGGCGAACATGCCGGCGGTGTAGCGGGCCAGCCGGGTCTCCGAGAGGTCGGCCCCGACAGCCTCGGCGAGTTCCGCAACCGAGTAGGCCCGCTCGGGGCGCCAGGAGTGCATCACCGAGCGGAACGGCTTGCCGCCATTGGCCTCGATCACAGCGGGCTTAACATTGCTTCCCACCGGAGGCCGGGCTACGCGGGTCACGCCAGCCATGCCGGGATCGCGCAGGGAGGGATTAAGCTCGGCGTTGCCTACAACGGCATCCACAATCGCCGAGAGCGCCCGCGCGTCCGTGCCATCGGTTAGCTTGAAACCCCACTGGAAATTACCCGGCGAGGTCTCCACTATGTAGGTCGGCGGGGGGAAGAGATCGATTGCGACAAGGGTGTTTAACTTTGTGCCGATGTCATCCACGACAAAAACATGCTGGCGAAGGAAATACTGTTTTTGGCGGACGAATTTTCCGTCGTCCGCCAGTGAAAACGTCGAAACACAGAAATAATTTGCCTTTTCAGGCTTCAACCACTTCAGCGCCGTGCCAGCCGATTTGACGGCCCACCCTTTGCCAGATGAGACGGGCACGTTGACCCAATCCTCCCCAAAAAGCGCCCTCAGAAACTCTTCATTGGTGACGGTGATCGGGCCTGTCATCTTGATTTTTCCTTGTTTGCCCCTTATGTTCGGGGCTGTTCGGTCGGTTGCTCTGGCTCCGGTGGCGCCGTTGGTTACGGCGCGAGACCCCGGTCCTTCTGATGAAGGGCCGGGGTTTTCTTACTCCCAGGGGAGCGAGGGACGACCGGCATCGGCAAGCTCAAGGGCTGCACGGGCCTCTTCAAGCTGCGCGGCCAAAATTCCGACTTGCCGCCGTTTGCGCGCCTTGAACGAAATGAAGGCTTCATCCGGCGTTTCACATGCCCACTTTTTATTTACCTGTAGGTTGACGAAGCGGCCGTTCTCCAGGCGTGCACCGCAGCGCGTGCGCTTTTTGATCGGGTGCCAAGACAAAACGAGACGGAGCTTGTCCGAACTCCATTCTCGATCAGCTTCCCACCGCCAAAGCACGTCAATGTTATCCGGCGGCATGTAGTAGCCCATACCGGGGCAGTAGAGCAGGGTCATTTGCCATACCTTTCGAGGATTTCGCCCTTGGCTTCGACGGGAAGGCCGGGCGCCCATTCGGGCGACGTGTTCATGATCTTCTTGATCGCGGCGTAGCGGGCTTCGGCTTCCTTCTCGGGCACTTCGAAGATCAGTTCGTCGTGGACGGAGAGCACGAGATCACCGAGCCCCGCGGCGTCCACGGCGAGCGCCTGTTCGGCGACCACATCGCGGGCGACCGCCTGGGTGATATTTTCCGCTATTCGGCCGCCATAACTTCTGACGTTGCCCCATTTCTTGGTGACTTGGTTCACGCCGGAATATGTCACGGCGAATTCGGTTCGCTTGGTCGTCGCCGATTCATAAGGCTCCAGCCGAATGTCGCGGTAATAGAGCCGGCGACCGGATGGCAGGGTGATCGTCATCAGCGGCGAGCCGTTCCGTGAGGGCCAGATGTCGGCTCGGACAAGCTGATTGATCGCCGATCCTACAGGCACACCGGGTTTCGTCGCCGCAATCTGAATAAGCTGTTTGACGACGCGGTCGCACGCCCACCAGAACTGGACGATCCATTCGTTCGATTCGCGCCAGTTCGAAACAATCGACCGTGCGCGGTCTTCGTCAAAGGTCAAACCGTAGGTTGCAGCGGTGTCCACGAACTTGCTCGGACCCATGCCGTAGCCAAGGCCGAGAACCGCCACCTTGCCTTCCTGACGATCGTTCAATCCAAGTCGCTGCGCCGTGTAGGTATAAACGTCTTCACCGCGTGCGAACGTATCAAGGATGTCTTGCTGCCCAGCGAGATACGCAATCAACCGCGCCTCGATCTGTGAAAGATCGAAGACCACGAACTTCTTGCCCGGCCGCGGCACGATGCAACCACGAAGGCAGGAAGCGACGACGGCCAGCGGAGACCCGTAAAGGCAGTCGACGGCTTCGGCCCTCACCCCTTCTCCCGAGCACATAAATTTGATCGCGTCGTTGACCTTCTTGATCGACGGTCTTGGGAAGTTCTGCGGCTGGATCAGCCGGCCGCTCCAGCGACCCGTTCTCGACGCGCCGTAATAGGCGAGCGTGCCGCGAATGCAGTCGTCGTCTTCAACGGCGTTCAACATCGCCTTCAACTTGCGAACGGACGATTTCGCCGCAAGCTGCCTGATCTCCAGAAGGGTGCGGATCGCGAGATCAACCGGCCGCCCGAGCCACTCGGCGACTTCGCTGCGGGAGAGCGAGTCGATGTTACAGCCTTGCTCTTGCAGCCACAGGAGCATCTTTGCCGTTTCGGTGCCGGGTGACTTCACGGCTCCGCGGGTCAGTTCGATACATTCTTCCGCAAGCGAATATGTCGCTTGGTTCGCGACATCGATCATCCGGCGCACGAGATGAAGATCGAGCATCAGACCGCGTTGGTTTGACGCCCGGTCGAGCGCGGCGATCAGTCGTTCACGTTCGGGAAGCTCGGGGATGTTGCGCGCGATCTCGCGCTCGGCGTCCACGTCGCGCTCACAATAGGCGCGCAGCGCGGCGAGCTTCTCGGGCTCGTCTGTGTGCCAGTAGCTTTTGGTCATCACCCCTTTCTTTTTGGTGATGCGGGGTTTGGCCATCTGCATCATGAGCCGGTGCGCGGTAGCATCTTTGACAACGTCCAATTTGAGCGCGGGACCGGCGTCGCCGAGCGCACCGGGGAGACCGGCGTGCAGGGCGCGCTGCATCGTGCAGGATGCTTGTTCGGGCTCCAGCTTGAGCCCGAAGTAGTTGGTGAGGATCACATACTCGAAAGCAGCGTTCCAGGCGCGAAACTTCCCGCCCTTTTCGAGATGGTTCCTTACCTCGGGCGGCAAATAGCGTTCGCCGCTTTCGACGCAGTCCGTGGACCGAACTGCGTCTTCATCGAAGGCCCACGCCATCGTTGTAACAACGAGCGAGGGGTCTTTCGAGTATTTGCTGGCGCCGGTCTTACGCAGATCGGCCTCGCAGCAAGTTTCGAAATCGATCGACAGGATGGGCTCGGTCATTTAATATCCGGTAATATGAGGATCGTTAAAGCGAACGTCATCGGATTCGCCGATACATTCACTTGACCACGCAGCGATAAAAGCTTCTTCCAGCGCGGGAGATTTTGGACCCATATACGCGACGCCAAGAGTGCCCTTGTGGTCGTAAATAAATGTTGCTGCGGAAAGAATGTAGATAGAAAGAGCAGCCCCATACTTCGCTTCAAGATAGCCATCAGCATAAGCAAGAGCCAGACGTAAGCGAGCATTGCGACGCTCGCAACTTTCGTAGTTATCAACTTTAATGCGCTGAAAGATGGATTCATACTCATCAAGCTCGGAAATGTCAGCGTGAGTTTTCATTGGATTGTTCCTCTTCATTGAGTGTTTAGAGCGCCGCGAGAACCAAACCCCACGCAAAGATGAAAAACAGCGCGCCTTCCACGTATATCTGAAGGAAACGATGCTCAAGAACCTCAACCGTCTTGTTCGCGAAGTAAGACGCTTGACTTGTCTTGAACGCGTAACTCTCGATCAGGACGGCGCGCTCGGCTTCAAGAATCTCGATCCGCTCGGCTTGAATCTGCCTCAAGGCGTTGGCGTCGCGGATGTCTTGCTCCAATTTCATGACGCGGTTCGCTGACATATCCCAACGATGCTCGGCGTTGAGGCGACGGTCCATCTCATAGTCGAGTTCGTCGGCCGTGCGATCATAAAGCCGCTGCCAGAAGAGGCAGGCTTTCCAGGCGTCGGCGGCGCGCTGATTTCCCATAGAAGCGACAAGGTTCGAATAAATGCCAGACATTGTTTTAGCTCCAGTTTGATTAACGACTCGAATTCGAACACGAATTTCGGTGCGACGTTTCATGGTGATTTCCTAGCGGTGGTGGCGGCGGTGACGACGCACCGGCGTATCGAGTTCGACGGCCGACGGATCGGCCATCTCGGTCGCAAGGACATTCATGCGATCGAGCACTGGCCACGAGCCGACGTAGGGCGAGACCAGCACGCGCGGCTCATCGGCTTGACGCGGTTCGAATGCGTATGTTTGCGGCTCGGTCACGCGCGGCTGGTTATCCACGAGCGATTGAATCGAGCCGGCAAGCACGATCGGAACGCCGAGCATCAACATCAATTGAGTAACGGGATCGTCGATCTTAACCATTGAAACGTCCAATCAGATTTTCGTGCGAAGCCAATTAAGCTCGGTCGGGCGGGAGAGGCTCATTTGATCGCGGGGTTCCCACACGAGCCAAACGAAGTCTTCCGTGCCACCGCCGGCCTTGTTGCCTTCGCGCAGCCATTCACCGGGCGGGCAAGAGACCCGCGGCGTGAGCAGCCAAACGCGCGACGGCGGGAATTCATCGTAGAAACCCAATGCGCGCGCATCGCCGAAGAGGAATTTCGAAGGCGCGAAGATGCAGACCTTGCCGGGCACGATATCGAGCGCGTGCCGAGTAATAAGCTCGATCCCCTCGCCGCCGCCGAAGGGCGGGTTGCTGACGAAGTTGAAGCCGAGCGGCTCGCGCTTGGTCAGAAAGTTACGCTCGCCGTGGAACCAAGCCGGCGTGACAGGATGCCGGTCTTCGATGTCGCTGCCAACGGCGTTGAGACCCGCAGCGATGGCGCTCAGAACGATGTTGCCCTGGCCACAGCATCCATCCCATATCGAGTTGACCTCAAATTCCTCGACACGGAAAAGGGCTTCTGAAGCGCGGCGTTCTTCGACATACCATTCACGATTGGCGCGATCCCAGGTATGAGCTTGCTTCGGTTTCTTCACGGCCGCGGCTCCTGATCCCAGGAGAACGTCGGCATGGAGACCTTGCGTTTCTTCGCGGTTTTGGATGTCAGACTGTTATATTTACCGCATTCTGATTTAAGGAAGTGCCGTCGGGCAAATTCCGGGTCTTGCATCCGCGCCTGAAAAGCCCTGTTAGATTCTTGAAACTCCCGCGGTGTCGCGACGTATGGCGCGGATATATCATGTGCTTGGCCGCTAATCGGCCCAAGAGGCTTGCATGACATTGTCTAATTCCTTCCAAAGATCGGGGTCGTTATCCCAAAGACGCCGCAGCAAGCCGCGATCCATCAGAACGGCGATCTGCTTTTGCGACAGCGGGTAGCCCCGGCGGATTTGCTTTGCGACGGAGGCGCAGAAACCGACTTCAAAATCGTTGAAGGCGGGTGAGCGCCCGGCGACCCCCAGGAATTCGATAAGCTCCGAATCCGTAAGCTCCGAATATCTCGGGGGTCGCTTGTTCCAAGGATCGGGGGAGCGCATTACGCGTTCCCTTCGACCCTCGCGCTTAAAAACTCCGCGAGGGCTTTTGCTTGCTCGCTGGCGTCGTGCGATGACTTCGTTTGTGAAGTCCGTCAGCCGTTCCGAGATTTCGCTGGTGAAGGCTTCCGCCCGTTCCTTATCCGCGTTCGAAGACATAGGGCGCTCCGATCGGATAGTGGAAGTTGAGGCTGATCTTCTCGGAGACGGCGTCGGCCGCGGCGATCTCTTCGAACACGTATGTCGAGTCGCGCAACGCGGAGAGATCGAGGGATTTGCGATATTCAATCAATGCGCGGAACACGCATTGAACTTCACTCTCCGAGAGGGAGAGCGTTGCGGTCTTGGTGGTCATAACTAGCTCCAGTTCGGTAGAACGCGTCGGGTGGTTAGGCCGACGCGGACAACCAACCTGATACCAAAAATCGAATTCGTCAAGCGGGAGTAGACATGAAAAAGGGCGACCCGTCGCCGAGCCGCCCGCGGAAAACCAAGATGGTTAAGGAATGCTTACATGTCCCGGTATCGCGATGCGGCTTCATCAATGATCTGACCAATGCGTAGGCCATCGTCGATGGAGAGTATGACTTCCGAGCGTAAAATACACATACCGGGCTTGCCCGACACGAACTTGAGTTCGAACGGCGAAGGTGAAGACCCGAGATCGCGGATCGTGTCGCCGGGAAAAAGGTCGTCCCTTGTTGTCTTGAGGATTTTGCAGAGTTCATCGCGGATTTCTTCGTCGGGGAGGTTCCGCGCCTTAACCCATTGGTTAACTCTGTCTTTACCATACGGGACCACACGACCGTCGTTCGTTTTGAGGGACCGGCCCCACAGCCGCCGGGCGAGGTCGCTTTGCGACATATCGTTTTCATCCAACAAACGGTTAAGCTTGTGGGCAAAATCGTTGAGCTTCTTTTGCATTTTTTTCTCCGGGTTAAGGTCTAGGCCGAAGCCCAAGGAACCCAACGCAAGATCACGCTGTTGGAGAGAGTAGTAGGGTGAGTAGCTCACCGGGTCAACTACGGAATCTACTCACGCGTTGACCAACTCACCCCCCAAAAATGACGAAGGTATGAAATTCGGGGTTGCATCTCACCGTTTTTCGGGAGTAGGGTGATTCTGTCAACTGAAACGACTCATCCCTACAAACCTACCTTTACAACGGCCTCGCATGTCTAAAAGCCCCAAGCTTCGCTGGAAATTCACCGAGTTAATCGATGCGCTAGGCGGGCCAAAGGCGACGGCCGATCTGATCTCCAAGAGGGGGATCGCGCCGCCGCCGATCGAGACGATCAAGGGCTGGCGATACCGCAACGTGATCCCCTCCGATTGGCTCCCGCTCATCATCATGATCGCCCAGGAAGAGAAGAAGCTTCTGCGGAACCTTCGCGGTCTATGGGGAGGGGTCGAATGATTATCATGGGCATCGACCCCGGCTCCGTGTCTGGGGCCTTCGCGATCATTGACACGACGGCCGGCTCGGCCCGCGTCGGTGATCTCCCGGTCGTGGAGAAGAACATCCACGCGGCAGAATTTGCGCGCTCAATCGGCGTCTACAACCCCGATGTGGCCGTGGTCGAGCGTGTCAACGCTTTCCCGAAGCAAGGCGTGTCGAGCGTGTTCGCGTTCGGCCGCGCCGTCGGGATCATCCATGGCGTTTTGGCGGCGTCCGACGTGCGGATTGAATTGGTCACACCGACCGTTTGGAAAAAGTTCTTCAAGCTCGGGCGCGACAAAGAAGCGTCGCGCGCTTTGGCGATCCGACTTTTCCCACAGGTTGCCGGGCTGCAACTGAAAAAGCATTCCGATCGCGCCGAGGCGCTCCTGATGGCGCATTGGTATAAGGAGCACGCGAAATGAACGCGCCGCTCCGCGACTACCAAGCCAAGGCGCTCTTTGCCGTTGCGCATGAAGGCTATCAATACCTCGGCCTTGAACAGGGTCTAGGGAAGTCTCGCATTCTAATCGAGTATGCGAAGCTGGAAGGGGCGCGTCGCATTCTTGTTTTCTGCCCGGCGAGCGTTCGGCTCTCGTGGGAGACCGAAGTTGCGAAATGGTGGAGCGATGCGCCGCCGGTCGTGCTGGTCAACTCTGTTAAGCAGATCACGAACCACCCCGGCATCTTTGTGATGTCATACGACCGGATCAGCCGTGGCGAGGACTACGTAAAGGCGATTGGATTGGTCATGCCCTTCGACCTCGCCTTCGCTGACGAAGCTCATTACGCGAAAAATCTTGAGGCAAAGCGCACGAAGCATCTGTTCCGCGCCGTGCTACCAAAGGTCGGCAAGATGATCCTCGCATCTGGCACGCCTGCGCCGAACCACGCCGGCGAACTCTACCCGGCGCTGCGCTTCCTGGCGCCCGAGAAGATTATGAAGGCTGACGGTCGGCCGATGACGCAAACGCAGTTCGAAGATGCGTTTTGCAGAATCGAGCAGAAATTTTTCAATGGTCGCCAGACCCGCGTCATCACCGGATCGCAGAACATCCCGGCGCTGCGCGAGCGGCTGAACGGGTTTCTCTTGCGGATGCGCAAGTCGGAAGTCCTCACCGAGTTGCCGCCGCTGGAATTCGTGCCGACGCCGCTTGCGCCGTCGCTTGCGGGTATAGAGGCGAATGCGTTGCGAGGTTATAGCGACATCCTGTCCGAGGATATGTCTGACGAACAAGTCCTCGCCGCTCTTGGCTCTATGGATGAGAACGCCGCGCGTCTTCGTGTCGCCCTCGGCGTCGCCAAAGCGAACGCCGCTATCGAATATATAGACGAGTTTATGGACGGCTCTCAGAAGAAGATTGTCGTGTGGGCGATCCATCAGAATGTCATCGATATTCTGATGAGCGGATTGAAGCACCTGGGCGCAGTCAAGATAGACGGCCGCACCCCGGAGAAGGATCGCCGCTACGCGATTGCCGCATTCCTCGGCGACGCCAACACGCGCGTTTTCATCGGTAACATTCAAGCGGCGGGCACAGGGCTCACGCTTATCGGGCCGCAGTTCCCATGCTCCGACGCCTTCTTTGTCGAGAGCGATTATGTGCCCGGCAACAATCTTCAGGCGGCGGCTAGAATCCACCGCCTGGGGCAGCGCGACGGTGTGCTCGCGCGTGTCTTCTTTGCACGCAAAACGATTGATGATCGCGTGCAAAGCATCCTCGCGCGAAAGCAGAACGAACTCGCGCAGATTTTTAACTAGGAAGGCGAAGGGGGTTCGCGAACATGAAGATTGAGATTGAAGGCGAAAGCGCAGAAGATATCGCGGCGAAAGTGATCTCGCTGGCGAAGCTGTTTGGCTTACAGGGTCAGCCGTCGTTCCGCTCCGACGACGGCGTCGTCACTGGCTCCGTGGCGGGCAAGCCCGATCCGACGGCGTTCGAAGACATCGGCGCGACGGCTGCGGCCGTCTCCGAGATCGTTGCGAAGCCGGAAGAGGCGCCGAAGACGCGCAGGGGTCGCCGCAGCAAGGACGCCGAGAAGGCGCTGACCGACCCCGGCGTTGATCCGTTGAGCGATAGCCATGCGCCGAAGAAGTCGAGCGGCGCTGATCTCGGCCTTGAGGCTGACGAAGGCGACGGTGATCCGGCTCCCGAGCAACCCGCGAAGGCCGCCGACCCGGCGCACGAATACACGAAGGAAGATATGGCGAAGCTTCGCGACATCGTCAACGCACGCGTTGCCGAGGTTTATTCGCATCCCGGCGGCGCGGATAAGGTGTCGGCGCTCATCACAAAGGTCAACGGGAAGTGGGGCAAGCTGCGCGACCTCCCCGATGAAGTCTTCCCGAAGCTCGCCGACGAGTTGCAGATCGCGATTTGAAGCGCGTTGCGCCAAGCACTCCAAGCACATCGAAAGGTGTGCTTGCGGGGCTCTGACGCCCGAGTGTGAAGGAGAACTATGATGCTTGATGAGAACACGCCGACCCCCGGCGAACACGACACGGCGAAGTCGCCGCCGAAGAAAAAGACGGGAACCGCGCTTTTGGTCCCGCCGCCTTTGCCGTCGGAACTTTCGCCCCGCGGTTTGTCGTTGGCGGCGGTCATGGATGACGCCTTCGTGAAGGTCTATAAGAGCGACGATTTGTTTCTTCGCTGCATCGAACCGATCCAGAGCGAAACGTCTTTCTCAGGAACGACGCGGGACGACAATATGTTTGCGCTGATGCGGCTGGTCGCTTGGTGCTCGAATATGGGCGAGCAGTATTTGCCGCTTGTCGATCTCATGCACAATGACATGCCCCGGCTGAAGAAGCTTTTTCACTCGGCGCGCGTTGCGCACGGGGTTGACGTGGCGTCTCGGCGCAAAGCTGCCCTGAAGGCGGTGGAAGGTAGCACCCATTAAGACGAACGGCGCTCCTGTGGGGCAGGAGCGCCGTTATAACCGAACGTGAAGGACGCCGCCGTGTATGATGCCCACGAACTAGCTGATCTCTTTCCTAGCATGGAAGAACCGGCGTTCCAAGACCTTGTCCGTGATATCCGCACGAACGGTCTGGTCGAGCCTATCACCCTGTTCAAGGGAAAGGTTCTTGACGGGCGTAACCGTCAGCGGGCGTGCGCGGAAGCCGGGGTAGAGCCTCGTTATGTTGAATTCCAAGGCGACGATCCGCGCGCCTTCGTGATCTCGAAAAACATCAACCGGCGGCACCTGACCGACAACGCGCGCACGCTGGTATGGGCGAGCCTTATGGAGTTTGAGCGGGGCGGGCAGATCGGAAACCAGAACGCAGCAAAAAACGAATCCTTCCAAAAGAAGGATTCGTTTTTCACCTGTGGCGAAGTCTCTAGGCGATCCGGCATCCCCACAATGACCTTGCAGCGCGCCAAAGCCATCAACACTAGCGGCGACCCTGACTTGATCGCGGCCGTGAAAGCCGGGCGGGAGACGATCACAGGCGGCGCGAAAAAGGTGTGGAAGGCGAAAGAAGCGGCGAAACCAAAATCCTCGCCCGAGCCGGCGGGGGAGAGCCCGACCCCCGGGGAAGCACGGCCTAACCCTCCGTCTCCTGAATTTGGTGAGGACGACAGCGAAATGTCCGGTAGCTTGCAGCAAGCGGAGAAGTTGGCTTTGGAGCTTATTGCTTCAGGACTGGAGCTACCGGCGAACGACTCTGAGATCGAGAGGCGAACGGGATGCCCGACGCGCGTTGCCCCGAAGGTTGCTGGTTTTTTGCGTGGGTTCTTGGCCGCCTCGAAAATTACGCCCGAAGCCGTCGAAAGCATGATTCGCGAAAAGCTGTGGGATTCGGTTATCCGCGAAGCCCGTTGGAAGATCGAGTTTGCCGAACAATATCACCCGGCGTATGGGCTTCCGAAAATTCCGTTGCGCCAAGAGGAATACAACACGCTATTGAAGTGCTTGCATCCTGACATGATCGCTCGGTTCAATGATCCTGACTTGACGGCGCGCTTCACTGAGGCGCTCGCCATCGTCAAAAAGCTAAAGCTGACGATCATGAAGCCCGACACGTTTCAGGGACAACCGAAAACAGTGTTGCCATCCCTGGATGAATTTCTAGCAAAACGGAAGGCCGAAGCATCCGAACGCGCCAAGAAGGGCGCCGCGACACGCAAGGCCGGTAAGCACACCGCAGAAGCTTCCGCATAAAAATAGCCTACCGAAACCCCGCTATAACTACGTCCGAAAGGTAGACAAGGTAGCCCAACATGGCCGACACAACGAACCAACAAGAGCGCGCGCACGCCGACGCCGGCTTTTCCGGCGCCGAGCGATACATGGCTTGTCCGGCCTCTGTGACGAAGGCGCGCGGGAAGTTTCGTCCCTCCACGATCTACTCGCGCAAGGGAACATTCCTGCACGAACTCTCCGAGATCATCATCCACGGTCAGCCGATCCCCGACACGATCCAGGTTGAAGACGATGTCTTCGACGTGACGCCGGAAGACATAGAGATCGTCACCGCCTACACGCGCTATGCCGAAATCCTGCGCGACACGGCCGACCGTCTCTACATCGAGGAACGCGTCACCCTCGATTACTTCTACCCGAACGGGATGCCCGAGCCGGTTTTCTCGCATCTCGACCTCGGCGCGTATCAATCCAACGGCGGCCATCCGATCCTGACCCTCGCCGATCTGAAGGGCGGCCGGGGCTATCTGGTCAGCGCCGAGAACAACGCGCAGTTGCGCGGTTATGCGCTCGCGCTTCTCGGCCGCGTGCTCTCCGAAGGGCTCCAGAAGCCCGAGACAATCCGGCTCGTGATCGTTCAGCCGCACGACTACGGCAGTCCGATCAAGTCCGAGACGATTACTTGCGACGAACTTCTGGAATGGTTTCGCGACGAACTTGATCCGGCGTTGCGCCGTCTCGCGGCAAACGACCAGACCGAGAGCGCCGGCAAATGGTGCCGCTGGTGCGCTCGCGCTGGTGAATGCCACGCCCTGACCCGCACAGCGATGGAGACTGCGCGTCTCGCCTTCGCCGCCGCGCCCCTCCCGGCAAAATATACCGGGGGAGGCGCTGTGTCCGGCGGCAAGGAACCGCCCGAGCCGACCGAGCTTTCCAACGATGATCTCGCCGCGATCCTCGATAAGGCGGAAATCATCGAGTCGTGGATCGAGAAGGTTCGGGCGACGGCCTCAAACCGGATTGACCACGGCCAGAGGGTGCCGGGCTGGAAGCTCGTTGCCAAGCGCGCCCAACGCAAATGGGCCGACGCGGAGAAGGCCGAGAAGGCGCTGATGATGCAAGCGCCGATCAGCGAAATCTTCACGCGCAAGCTCAAATCCCCGGCCCAGGCCGAAGCCCTTTTGAAGACGAAGGCAATGACCAAGGAAGGCATCGCCGTTTTCCTTGCGCCTCTCGTCTCCAAAGAATCGAGCGGGACCACCTTGGTTCCTGCCGACGATCCACGTCCTGCCGTGGACACAAGCGCCGCTGCGGCGTTCGCAGCAAATCCCATCAAACTCGGGAGCAAATAAATGGGTGTGGTTACTCCGTTCGCAACTTTGGCCTTTCCGGCCCTGTTTACACCGCGCCGCCGCGTGAAGGATGATCCGACTTCGCAGTTGGTCTATTCCGCCACGCTTATCTTCTCGCCGGACGAACAGAACACCCCGGCGTTCGAAGCCCTGAAGGCCGCGGCGCGCGACGAATTCAAGGCGAAATATCCCGATAAGAAGATGGTCGGCGCCTACGCCAACCCCTTCCGCAAGGGTTCCGAAGTCGATTACGAGGGCTTCGGTGAGGAAGACATCTACATCGCCGTCCGCACGACGGACAAACCTGCGGTGAATGATGTTTGGGGTAATGAAATTCCCGACAGCGAGGCCAAGAAGGTTTTCGCCGGTCAGCTTGTTCGCGCTTACGTGAACCCTTGGGCTTACGATAAGAGCGGCAACCGCGGCGTGACGTTCTTCCTCAACGGTATTCAGATCATCGATGCGAACCGTCCGCGCATCGACGGCCGTGTGAATTCCGATAAGATGTTCCCGACGGACGATCTGGAGGAATTCAGGAAGTCGGCTCCGAAGCCCTCGGCAGGAGCCAAGGCGCCTGCGCCAGCAATGGCCGACGACGACATGCCTTTTTAATCACGAATGACCTACGCACGCTTTTGGGGTAGGGTGCGTAGGTCTACCAAAACAACCCCAACACCACCCAACAATGGAGGGTCAAACAACATGGCTATCGAGAAGCGTAAATTCGAAGTGACCGTCTCGGTCGACTCCAAGACGAAGCAGGCTGCGCTCCGCGCCGATCTCAAGAAGGCCGTTGGCGAAGCCTCGGGCTCCGAGAAGGTGTCGCTGAAGCCGATCACCGCGGCGAAGAAGCCCGCTCGCAAGACCGCGGCGAAGAAGCCCGTTCGCAAGACGGCCGTTCGAAAGGCGGCCTGATGCAAGTGGCCTGAAGTCCGCGCGAGTTGGGATCGCACAGACTTCAGGCCGCTACCTGAATTCCTTGAAGATGGTGTGAGCTAATGACCCCCGAAGAGATCGACGCAAACCCGAAGAAAGCGTTCGGCGCGCTGAAGCCGTCCCTACACTACGCCCCCATGAACGCGATGCTTCAAGTTGCGCGCGTCTTCGAACTCGGGGCGAAAAAATACGGCTTGAAAAATTGGAGGCGCCAGCCAGTGGACGCCTCGACATATTACAGCGCCGCGTATCGGCATCTGATCGAATGGTTTGAGAGCGGCGTCAACGTCGATCCCGAAAGCGGGCAGCATCCGCTCGCGCACGTCATCGCGTGTTGCCTGATCGTGATCGACAGCACCGAGGGTGGCGAACTGATCGATGACCGCGGCTTCGCCGAAGTGCTCACAGGGACGCAGGGTGCACCGGCGGCTCCCACGCCGCCCGCTCCACCACCGCCGCCGCCGGCTCCTGATAGCCCCCACGTGGCTCCGACGGACAACCTGGGCTCCGACATCTCGGCGGCGATCGAACAAGCTCTGACGACTTTATCGCATCACGAATAGGGCCACGGGTTTTCTCCCCGACTTTCCCTGGCCCTGCCCGCCGGTGGTTTCTTCCTCGGCCACCGGCGGGTTCACGATCCACACGAACGCAGGATGAGGGTGATGGCCGCTGTTTACATCGACATCGATCCGCACGCGTGCCGATGGACAGAGAATTTAATTGCCGCGGGTCTCGTGGCCCCTGGTGAAGTATGGAACGTGGATATTCGAGATGTCCGACCGATCGACCTTAAAGGATTCCAACAAGTCCATCTCTTCTCAGGGATCGGTGCGTGGTCGCACGCCCTCCGGTCTGCGAACTGGCCGGACGACCGAGAAGTCTTCACGGTCTCTTGCCCTTGCCAGCCTTTCAGCGCGGTCGGCGGCAGAACAGGGCTTGCTGACGAGCGGCACCTATGGCCCGCCGCCGATTGGCTTATCGGACAACTCCGTCCTGCAATTATTTTTGCGGAACAAGTTAGCAGCAAGGACGGCCTCGCTTGGTTCGACGTTGTTCACGCTGACCTGGACGCGAAGGATTACGCCGTCGGGGCTCTCGATCTCTGCGCTGCGGGCTTCGGTGCGCCTCACATCCGACAGCGCCTATACATTTGTGCCGTGGCCGACGCCGAAGGCGTCCGACTGCCTCGGCGGAAGAACGACGAACACGAAGGGCGGGGGCAACAAACATCTCGACAAGGATGTTCGACTCCTAACGAAACAAACGGGTTCTGGCGCCATTGCGATTGGAAGCGCGGAGCGGACAAGCGTCTCCGCGCCGTTGAGCCCGGCGTTGAGCCGGTGGTTGATGGGTCTGCCTTCCGCCTGGGATCGGGCGGCCCCTACGAAGGAAAGAGCCGCCGGCAGATGCTCAAAGGCTACGGCAACGCGATAGTCGCGCCGTTAGCCACGGAAGTCATCAAAGCGTTAATGGAGTGCGTGCCGTGATGCTATTTGCTCAACCGTCGTCAGTCATGAACACCGAGATCAGGCTTCCGCCGCCGTCCCGTAAGGACAAAGTCCGCAAGATAATAGCGGAAGAAGCCCGGCGGTGTGGCATCTCTGTTGACGAATTGCTGGAGGATAACCGGCGCGGATGGGTGTTGGGCATCCGGCAATACGCAATGTGGCGCGCACGCATAGAGACAAAATGCTCTCTCCCGGAGCTTGGGGTGCTATTTGATTGCAGTCACGTGACGATCAAATACGCATTTCGAAAGGTAGAAGCGATAGCCCCCGATCTGCGCGGTGTGTTTGGCCCGAAGCCGATGGATGCGGCTCGCGGGATCATAGCCGAAGAAGCGGCACGCGGCGGGTATTCGGTTGATGAGATTCTTTCGCAGAAACAAACAAAGCGGCTGCGATCCGTCAGACAATACGCGATGTGGCGTGCCCACAAGGAAACCAAGTGCTCTCTTGTCGACCTCGGTGAAGCATTCGACCGCGATCATTCTTCGGTTCTCCACACGATCCGACGCGTAGAGGCGATGGCCCCCGACCTACGCGGCGTGTTCAGCCCGTGTCCGAAAGTCAGAATACGCCAGAAGATAATACCGAGGCCGCGGAAGGTCGCAGAAACGTATCAGGGCCGCCCGTGCGGGTATGGACATTCCGGTCTTCGATACAGAGTGAATAGACGGTGTATCGAGTGCAATGCGATCGGGGTTGCGCGGAGATACTGGCAGCGTAAAGCGGAGCGCGAGAATGATTTGGACTGAATATCTTTACGGCTTCGCCGAGCACGCCGCGAAGAAAAGCAAGGACTCAACCCAGGTCGGCGCGGCGCTCGTCGGCCCTGAGTTGGAAGTCCGGCTGACCGCTTTCAACGGGCCGCCGCGCGGCGTCCGTGATCTCGCCGAGCGTCGCGAGCGGCCGACGAAATATATGTTCGCTTCGCACGCTGAAGCAAACCTGATTGCTTTCGCCGCGCGTGAGGGCATACGCACGAAAGGCTGCACGGTCTACGCCACGCACATGCCTTGCGCTGCCTGCGCCCGCACGCTGATCCAGGCCGGCATCCACAGGGTCGTCTATGGCCCCGGAGTGGCCGTCATGCACAACGACGCCGAACTTCTCGCAACTGAAGCGATGTTTCGAGAGGCCGGCGTCACCTTATTCCCCTGTGGCAAGATAGGAGACTGAAAATGGCTCTCAGAACTGAAGAAGACGCTCGCAAAACATGGTGCCCATTCGCACGCGTCGCGGCGATGGTTCAGACCGCGCCGGGGCAGGGCGTCGTTGTCACCGTCAACCGTTCGCAAGGGGCATTGCAGCGAGGAATCATGCAGCCCGGCTGCGAATGTCTTGCCTCAGATTGCGCGTTTTGGGTGTCTACGCCGCTGGATGGCCCGACCAAGTCTGGTGAATGCGCGATGGCGCGTGATCCGAACAAGGCAAAACTTTTCAATTCCTGAGCGGAGAACCGGGGTCATGAAAATAGCTAGACTTGAACAGATAAAACTGTGTTCGACGATCGGGCGCGTCCTCTTCGGGGTTGGGGTCGTGATCGTTGCGGTCCCGGTTCTTTTCGCGATCCCCGGCGCCTTCATTCTTGGTGTCGGTTACATCCTGACCCAGGTCGGCGAGGATATGTGGAACATCCACCATAACCAGCCGAAGCGTGGACCCGCCGCCGAGTCGTTTTTTCCGTGGGAGAGGCGCTGATATGTCCGACACAAGCATCATGAACCTTGTCGTCTCCCTACTGATCGCCGGGTTCTTCGCCATCGTTGTCAAGCTCCTATTGGAGGATAAGCCGTGACGGATTTTACGAAAGAGGAAGCGACGAACGAACTGCGGTTCTTTCCCAAGCTGTTTATGACCGGCCCACAGGAATTCGAATACTCCGGTTCGTATGCTTTGCAGCAAAGATGGAAGATTACGAGGGGCGGTCTCGGGCGAGTCGACTATACCGAAGAGTGGCGCGACGTGCCGATCGTCTCCGTTGCTGCGGCTGCCACTACGGGGCGGAAAGCAGCCCCGGCGGAGAAATCGCCGCGTAATTACGCGTTCGATCTCGTAACGCACATCCGTAGAGCGCGGGCATTCTCCGAAAAGACCTTCGGTCCCGGCGCTCGCACGAAGGGCGTTGTCGAGCACATCCGTAAAGAGCTTAACGAGATTCTGGCCAAGCCGGACGATATTGAAGAGTGGGTCGATGTTATGATTCTCGCAATCGATGGGGCTTGGCGCGCGGGCTACTCTCCCGAAGAGATCACGTGGGCGCTCGACGCCAAGCAGTTCAAGAACGAAGGCCGGAAATGGCCGGATTGGCGAAACTTCGCCGCTGACCAGCCGATCGAACACGACCGCCGAGGCGAACAAGGCTTTGAGACGCGATGAACACGCAATTCCTTCTTATGGCGCAATACAATGGCGCCGCGGTGATCCCCTTGTCTGTAGTCTGTAAAGACTACTTCAAGCATCTCACCCCTGAAAAGTTCGCGCGCAAAGTCGCTCACGGCGAGATCAAGCTGCCGATGATCCGAATGGAGGGCAGCAACAAGTCCGCGCGCGGCATCCACATAGCCGATCTCGCCGCCTACCTGGACGAACGCCGCGAAGCGGCGATCAAAGAACTGAAGCAGATCACGGAGTAACCCCGGTGCCCGATCTCATTATCCTCGATCTCGTGGAACGCCGGCTTGCGCGGAAACTCTCTCGCCAGGAAGTGGCGACGCGCATCGGTGTTTCGGCACAGAGATTCGGACAGTGGGAGCTAGGTCGGTGCGAACCGTCGCTTCGCTTATTGCGCGAGTGGGGGCTGGCGCTTGATGTGGTGTGGAAGCCGAAAGTTTTGAGAACGCCACGGGGGAAAAGCAATGGTTGACGACGAAAACCACGAAGCTCACGGCGCGATGATCCACCGCGGAATTGTCGAACAGCGGCAGTATAACGCCGACCAGCGGCAGAGTGCGCTAGAGGCTGAGAATAAGCGCCTGACCGCCGAACTCGCCGCCGCCAAGCAGCTTGACGTTAATCGCGTGCTGCAATTGGAGACGGCGTTTGCGTTGTGTGAGACCTTGGAATCCGAGCGAGACGCCCTCCGCGCCGACCTCGCAGAAGCGCAAGACGCGGCGGAATTGTGCTGCGCTGGTCAGGACGATTTGAAGAAGGAGAATGACAACCTGCGCGCCGAACTCGCAACCAAGGCGATGCAGTGCTGCTCACTCGCGGATAGCGTTGGCGTGTATATGGGGCGTGTTGACGACCTGCGCGCCGAACTCGCCGCCGAAGAGGAAACGAGCGTAGATACATGGGTGCGCGTCAAAGAATTAGAGGTTGACCTAGAAGAAGCCCGCTCCGAACTCGCCGTCGCTAATGAGGTTATAGACCGCCTTGTAAAAACCGAGCGCAAAGTCGCAGATGCAATTGGCGACGCCTACCTTCTCGACCTCCCTGATGGTGGCGACGTTAAGCTGTGGGAAGGCGCGCAAAGGCTCCGCGCCGAACTCGACAAATGGATAGCAAGGGCGAGCGAGGACTGGCCAGAAGCGGCCTCAAAAATCGAACGCTTGACCGCCGAACTCGCCCGGCTACAAGAGTGTTTCACGGGACAAGACTACACGTATCGCAATGAAGTCGAACGTCGCGAACGTGCGGAAGCCGAGCGCGACGCCCTGCGCTCCGCTGCCAAGTGGCTGGTCGAGCAAGCCGATAAGTGCGGTTTCGTGGATGACCACGGCCACAAGCTGACGATGAATAAGGCGTTTATCGACTTGCGCGCGAGGCTGGCGAAGGGGAGCGGGAATGAGTGACGCAAGGCTTGTGAAGCTACTGAGCGCCAAGATTGAAGAACTAGAGGCCGAACTCGCCGCCGCTAAAGCAGAAGTCGAACATCTTAATGAAGCCCTGAATTGGTCGCAGCTTGCAGAGAGTAATGCGATTGAAGCACTAGCTGAGCGAGATGAGTTGCTGCGGGATGCTCTACCATTCGTGCGGACGAAGACAAGGCATGAGGAACTCGCAGACCGCATCGACGCGGCGCTGGCGAAGGGAGGCGGGGATGAGTGACGAGGCTTTCTATAAACGGCTGTCAGAGTTGGAAATCACGCACGAGATGGCCGACGAGTGCGCCGGTCGCCTGATTGCAGGGGCATTTCGCCGCACAGACAAAAAGCCCCGCTTTACTATACCGACGCGTCATGACGACGACGATGTTGTGATCGGAGAATATATCAAGCGGCAAAAGGCCGTAGTAGCCGAGCGCGACGCCCTGCGCGCGTTGCTGCGGGAGGCGCGACCATTCATATCAACGTGGGCCAAGCCGGAGTTGGTCGCCCGCATCGACGCGGCGATGGCGAAGGGAGGTGGGAAATGACAAGTATCTTTTGGGGATTTGTCGTTCCCGTTTTCGTGGCCGGTATATATTGGCTAGTGGCCTATTTAGCGGGGAGGCGGGGATGAGTGACGAACTGGTCGCCCGCATCGATTCGGCGCTGGGAGGCTCTCATGCCGACACCTGATTTTGACAGAGAGTATGAGCGCCTGCGCGCCGAACTCGCCGCCAGCGAAAGGCTGCGCATAAATGCCATCGAGACGGCGAAATTGTTGGATGAAGAAAAAGCATCGCTTACCGCCGAACTCGCCGCCGAGAGGGAGAGGGCCGAAAAAATCCAGCAGAAAGCCGACGACGAATTTGCCACCATGTCGAAGCAACTAAACACGTTCCTCTGCGCGGGGGCCAAGATCAAAGCCGAGCGCGACGCCCTGCGCGCCGCTGCCGAAAGTGTTGTCGACGCCTATCGAGATAAAGGCCGAGCGACGGCGGCTTTAGTCGGTCAGTGCATAGAAGACCTCGACGCGGCACTGGCGCTGGGAGGTGGGGATGCTGACGTATGAACAAGCCCTGCGGGACTTGCAGAGTTATAGCGACAAGATATTCCGCCTTGAAGCCGAACTCGCCGACGAGCGGGATAAGTCTGCCGGATATGAATATGCGCTTAAACAGTTTGATGAGCGTGTGGCTGGACTGACCGACGAGCTCGCCGCCGTTATAAAGACGCGCGATAAAGCCTACGGTTTGTGGCTGCAAGGCAAAGCCGAACTCGCCGCCGAGCGGGAGCGCGTCACCAAGCTGCGCGAGGCGCTGGAGCCGTTTGAGAAGGCGGCGGAAACATGCAAACGGTCGCTCGGGACGACGCCAGACGATCAGGTTTACGGCGTCTATGTCGGCGACCTCCGCCGCGCCCAAGCCGCATTGAAAAAAACTTAGGGGGGAGTGATGGAATACCTAGCCTATTTCCTCGCCGCGGCGAAGGGCGCCTCCGAGATCACGGCGATCGTCCTCGGCTCATACCTTCTCGTTGGCTCGATCCTCTCGATCTACACGTGGAGCCGCGACCGCAGCGGCAACAGCAAACGCGGCGAACACTATACCGAGAACCGCCGCATCGACGGCCCGGATGGAGCGTGATCGTTTCTACGCCGCCCGCTACGCCACGCCCCGCGGAGCCCGGCGTAATCGATGGATGTCTCATCGTGTCCCGTTTTCTGTAGGCCCGATCCATCATCGGCGCGACGCAGAAGCGAATGTCATTGGAATCTAAGCGAGTGCTCGATTTTTCAACGCCTTGTATCTCGAGATAACGCGCCTTGTCTTCCACCATTGTCGCCCTTTATCGCCTATTCCCTTGCCATTCCTACACCGGGGGCGTAGAAACTCACCGTCATGGCGTAGAAAGTGGGCGGTCATATCGGATGGCGGGAACGATTGTAGAGCGGAAACGGGCAGATGGCACGACCGGCTACCGGGCCGAGATCATCATCTACGCCGGTGGCCGGATCGCGCACCGCGAGTCGAAGACCTTCGACCGGCGACCCGCCGCCCGGGTGTGGTTGGAGAAGCGCGAGGCCGAACTGGAGCGCCCCGGCGCCGTAGAAAAAGCCAAGCTGAAGTCTGAAGGCGCGACGCTCGCCGACGCAATCGACCGCTACGTCGCGACCAGCCGGAAGGAGATCGGCCGGACAAAGGCCCAAGTCCTGCGGTCGCTGGCCGGGATGCCGATCGCCGCGCGCCCCTGCGCCGATATCAGGAGCCCCGATCTCGTGGCCCTCGCCGAGGGGCTCGGGAAGGACAGGACGCCGCAGACCGTGGCGAACTACCTCTCGCACCTTCAGGCCGTCTTCACGATCGCCCGCGCCGCGTGGGGCTTTGAGCTTGACCCGGCGGCCATGGCCGACGCCTTCAAGGTCACTCGGCGGCTTGGCCTGACCGGCAAGTCGATCGGACGCGACCGCCGACCGACGCGCGCCGAGATCGACACCCTGATGGCTTTCTTCCACGACCGCGGTTGCCGCCGGCCGCGCTCGGCGCCCATGCACCGGATCATCCCCTTCGCCCTCTACTCGACGCGCCGGCAGGAAGAGATCACGCGCATCCTGTGGTCCGATCTCGAGATCGAGCACCGCCGCGTCATGGTCCGCGACATGAAGAACCCCGGCGATAAGCTTGGCAATAACGTATGGGTCGATCTGCCGGATGAGGCTCTCGCGGTCCTCGATCTGATCGAGAGGACCGACGACCGGATTTTTCCCTTCGGAACCGACGCCATCTCGGCGTCGTTCACGCGAGCCTGTCACCGGCTCGGGATCGAGGATTTGCACTTTCACGACCTTCGGCACGAAGGGATCAGCCGGCTATTCGAAATGGGCTGGAACATCCCGCACGTCGCCGCGGTGAGCGGGCACCGCAGTTGGACTTCGCTCAAACGCTATACGCACATCCGCGAGAGCGGCGATAGATGGACAGGAGATTGGTGGAGATGAGCGAACCAGCAAATACCACAGAGAGCATTTACATCGCTCGGGAGAAAGAGCGCCGGTGGCTGCTTTGGGCTATGAAGACGCGCCCATTGACCCAGGACGAGTGGGCGCGCGTGCAGTCGGAAGATTATATGCTTTGCATTGAATTCAACCCTCACGGGATGTCTCGATCGTATAACGAGCAGGATAAGAAACGCGAATTCAACGATCTCATCTATCAGCAATTACGCATTACAAAGCTTATGGAGAAGGACAAAACAGATGATTAAGAACATCGCTTTGATCGCCGCAGCAGCGACGCTCGCCGGTTGCGCCAGCACGCCGCAGCCGATCCCGCTCACCAAGCCGATAGAGGATCAGGCGAAGATGCTGACGCTGAAGCAAGCGTATAGCCCGGCCGATGTTCAGTTCGGACCTATGAAGACCTTCCGGCAGGACGATTCAACAACCGTGTGTGCGCTTATAAACGGTGCGAACCCCTTTGGCGGTCGCACGGGGTGGGAGCCGGTTTTTATGCGCTTCCCTGATGACGGAAGCGGCCCGTCGTTTCTTGACGGACGAGATGGCGCAATACGTTGTCCGAAGAACACCCTCGGGCTCGAAAACCCTGTGGACCCCGTATTGCTGAGGAAGAACGGGATTACAGCGCGCTAATCGAACGGAGGGCAAATGAGAATGAACCGACGCAATTTCCTGATGGGCCTCATCGCCGCCCCGGCCATTATCCGCACGCCGGGCCTTCTAATGCCGATCAAGCGCATCATCGAGCCGGCGCGCCCGATGCTGGTCAGCCTCTTCCCTGACGAGTTCCACGTGACCGCCGGCACATTTTCCATTGTCATGCCGGGTCAGCCCTACGAGATCATCAGGATCAGTTAAAACGCAGAAAAACCCCCGCAGCCGAAGCTGCGGGGGCCAGACAGAAGAGGGGCCGACCGGCGTCCGATCGGTCTCGGGGGTCAACGAGACATTTGACCGGGCGCCGCTCTCTCCTGCCTATCTCAATCGAGCATCTTCTTCAGCAAGCCGTGGCCGGACTCGCTCGTAGCCCAAGCGAAGATACTGCCGACGACTGTCAGGAAGACCACGACACGGGCTCCGAGGCGCGCGAGCGCGCGGTTCTCGCCGTCTTGTTCTGCGCGCTGCACCTTGATCTCTTGCAGCGTCGCCTCAATATCCTCAACCTTCTCCGCGACATATCGTGCGTGCTGTCGCTGCAAGGATTCCAACATATCAAGCCGCGCCATTATAGCTCCGCACTCGGCGCTTCCGTCCGGCATTTTTTCCTCCGATCTTTCTGGTGAGATCAAGCGATTCGCCACTTCACTCTCCGTTGCGATCAGGCAGCGCCGGCGTTGACGGTGGCGACCGGGGAGACTGCGCGGCCCGTCAACGACATGATAAGCGTCACCGCTTTGATGACGCCGACGAGGATTTCGATCGGGTTCGGCGGGAGCGCGCCGGTGTTGGCGATCGAGACCAGGATCGGGTCGGAAGCCATCCCATTCGCCGCCGCCATCGCTTTCTGCACGTTGACGCTGTTAGCGTCGATCACACGGTTCGCGATAAGCTGGTTGCCGAGCGTCGAGAGCGAAACGACGATCTGGCAAACGGGCTGGATATACGGCTCTAAAAAGGCCGCCGCCGCGTTAATATCGGCTTGCGCCATAACGACGGCTTGCTCAATCTTTTGCGCAACGACACGCATATCCACGTAAAGAGCATTGGCGAAGCTCCTGAACCGGCCTTGCTGCGCCTGGGAGCAGGCGCCGAGCGGCAGAATCGCCGCGGAGAGTAGGAAGTGACGGCGATTCATGTTGATCCCCTATTTGCAAAGTGAGCGGATTTGTTGACGCTTGTAAATCCAATCGGACACGAGACGCGGCCACGCGGCGTTTGGACCGGCCGCGCGCATCTCCCCGGCGACTTGCCGCTGGAGGGATTGAGCATATTCGGGAAGCTCGGCGACCCGTTCAGGGCACTTCGGCGCGGGAACAACCGCCGCCGCCGCTTCCGGCTTCTCGGAGCCCGTGCCGAAGCAGCCGCCGAGGGAGATGGCGAGAAGAACAACAGTGATCCGCTTCATCACGCCTCTCCCTTTTCGAGCGCATCGATCGCCTTCGCCATCGACCAATCGAGCGGCATCGGCGAAGTCGGCTGGATCGCGCCGAAGACGGCGCGGACATGGCTGATCGCCCGCCGGCCTTCGTCGGTCTGGAAATAATCGTAAGCCGCCTCGACGACCGGAGCGGCGTCTACGGCAAGCCGCAGAGCGCCGTGGGCTTCGGCCAGCCCAGGGATAAGGCCCGTAGCGTCAAAGGCGATTTGGAGCGCCCCGTTAAGGAGCTTCTCCTTGGTTGCTGCGTCCATGACCCCGGCTCCTTGTTAGGCGTGGGCGTCCTTCGCCAGGGCGCCGACGCCGATGATTCCGATGATTGCCTGCCACGACTTATCGAAGGGCGGCAGCGGCAGGATGTCGTTCGGCCAAAGGCCATAGGCCATAAGCGCGTAAGGCCCTAGCGTGAGAACGATCGAAATAAGCGTCGTGCGCCAATTCTGAATAGCAGGCGGCATAGCAAACCCCTTTCTTATGCGCGGAGACCGCCGCGCACGGTCAGCGGATCGCGCCGTCGCGCGCCGCATCCATGACCGGCTTCAACGAAGAACAGCCGTGAAGTGAGAGAGCGAGAAGACCGCCGAAAAGAAGGACCAGAAAAATCTCGCGGCGATGCCAAAGGATGTAAAGGCTGAAGACCAGAAGGCCGACGAGCTTTTCCCACCACGGACGGTCGTGCATGTTGGCTACCTACCGAAAGATGATCGCAAGGATGAAGGACACGACCGCCACGAACGCCATGAAGTAGACGAATGCGTCGTAGAGGATGCGGAGCATGTCAGGAGACGAGCGAAGCCGCTCGGGCGTGAGTAAGAGCGTCGCGGAAGTGGCTCGCGTAGCCGGCAACGAGCGCCGCGCGATCGTGTCCGTTGATGATCGTGCGGGCGTTGAAGTAGTCGAAGTCGCCGGCGCGAAGGAAGTCCGAGAGCTTACGCCCCGTGAACATGCCGTGCGTCATACCGCGAAAGCAGATGTCGAGCGCGACGGGCCAGGACTGCGCGTCGATCGGGTTCTTCACGCCGAACTTCGCGAAGTTCGTCTGCCACGTCAGTTGCACGAGCCCTCGGCCGATCCATGGCCAGTAAGGTTTCGACCGGAGATATGCGTCCGATCCCGCTTCTGCGATCGGCTGCATCTTCTGCGCCGTCTCGTGAAAGACCGTCGCGAGGATGTAGGCGAGCGACGCATCGGAGAGCACGGAATAGTTCTCATCCCGATAATTCAGGATGCGCGTCATACCGTCGACTTGCCACGGATGCAGGATGCCCCCCGCGAACATCGGCCGCACTTCGTCAAAGAAGACTTTCTGATTAAGACTGCCCATTGTTCGACCCCTTCATTTGAAGCACGCTGAGATTGAGCCCGTAGAGCCGCATCGCGATCGCCAGAACGCGCTCGTTAATCTTGCCGGCGTGGGGCGTGACTATCTCTCGCCAGACTCGATCCAGTTCCTCCGAGTCGCGCGCCGCGTGGAGCGAGCGGGCAACTTCGAAGAGAAACAGTTCGGAGTCGAAGTTTTCCATGGCGCATCTCTATCTTGATCTACGCCCATAGGTTCGGTTTTCTGTGCAGGCTCCGATGTATTGTCGGATGGCGTCGAAGACGTGTTCGCGTCTAAGTTCCACTCCGAAATATCGAAGCTCTTTGACGATCTCATCGGGACCATCTCCCGCCCTCCAGCTTCGTAGGATGAACGTCCAGGTCAACAGCGGAGAGAGCGTCAGATTAGCCATCGCAGCACTCCCGATTGCTCTAATGCGTAGAGAACCAACACCGCGAGTTTCTGACCCGTGATCGCGGACCACGCCGCAAAGACGCCGATCCGCATGTAAAGGAAAGCGTCGGGGTGCATCATTGGCTCGACCCCAAAAATAAACGGCGGCCAAAAGGCCGCCGTCATCTTCGCGCGCGCTTTTTCGTTACGCCGCGGGGGCGGCGGGATCAGCCGCCGGCGCCGGGTCGGCGGGGATGTGCGCCGCCACGTCCGCGGCGTGAGCATCCACCTGATCGGCGATAGCCTGAACGTCCGCCGGGCTGATGACTTCCTGCGCCTGGAGCACGGCAAGCTGCGCGGAGACGCCGTCAAGCTGCGCCTTCAAAGTCTGAAGATACGTGTAGAGGCGAGCCGTCGCGTCGATGTTGTGGGCGACAGCGGTTCGCAGATGTGCAAGTTCGTCGGCCATAGCTTTTACACCCTGTTCTAGTTTGGTGACTCGCTCGGAGAGCGAAGGAAAGAGGCGACTAAGAAGATCGCTCATTGTGCGCCTCGCGAAGTGCCGAGAGACCGCCCGGCGCGGGTTACGTGCCTGGATTGGCACGATTCTTCGTTAGGATGAACTGGCCTTCGTCAACAACGTGCGGCGACGATCCGGTTTTTACAGTCCAATCGACTTGATCCGCGTCAGCCGGGCTCGAATCCCATATCGCCGACGCGGCGCCAACGACTATCGTCATTGCGACGGTCTGCTTTGTCAGCACGCCGTTGACACTGTAGGCCAGATAGAGGTTCGCCGACGCGGGAGTTGCAGCCGCGCCCGTCGCATCCTTGAACGTCGTCACCCATCCGATATCGTTGCCGCGGTAAAATGTGACGTTCGTTGCCATTTAAGCCACCTGTGTCAATGCGCTCGCCGGCGTAACGATCGTGCCGGCCTTTGCGCCGGTCACAGTCGATCCGCCCGCCGCGGGGGTGATATTGCTTTGCGCCTGGGCGGCGATCAGCGCCGTGACTGCCGTCGCCGAAGTCACGACCGACGACCCGGTGACGACGAGGTTGTTCTTCGTCGTGACGATCAGCGTGCGTGCGACGCCGGTCGCCCATGTCTGGAATGGCGGGATGAAGCTCAACGGAGCCGCCGAGCCCGTCGCCGCCGCGCTTCCTAGCGGAACATTGTCGTTTACCGCAGCGCCTCTCGCTATGCCGGTCGCGCTCGCCGGTGCGATTGACGGCTGATCCGAACCTTGTATGCCGGTGGCCGTTCCCGTCGCCGAGGCCGCAAGGCCGCTGATCGAAAGAGCGGCGACGAGCGGGTTCGCCGTCGCATTGGCCGTGGCCGGCGAGATCGAGCCGCTAGTCGTGAACCCGAGCGTCGACGCCGTTCCCGTCGCGCTGACCGACAGGGCCGAAGGCGTCGGCTGACCGCTTGCGCCGCCCGCTGATGCGGTCGCGCCGGCTTGGGCCACAGACACCGCGCCAGTTTTGGAAACCGCTCCAGCGACGCCCGTAGCTGCGGCAGGGGCCGACGCGAGCAGCACTTGCGCAACCAGCCCGCCAACGCTGCCCGTCGCGGTCGCGGGAGCCGCGTTCGGGCTGGCCACATTGCCGACCGACGCCGCAACGCCCATCGCCGAGGCGACGGGCGCCGTCGCGGCAACAGACACGAAAAGCGGGCCGCTTGCGACGCCGCTCGCAAGCGCGGGGGCGGCCGACACGTTGCCGCCACTCGAAATTGTGATGTCAGCCGCAACGCCCGTCGCAGAGACCGGCGTCACCGATACGAACTGGCCAGCAACCGCGGTCGCCGCCCCGACCGCGCCAACGCCGACCGCAGGAGCCACCGTCACCGAAACGGGCTCGGAGACTCCCGCCGCCGCGCCAGCCGCCGCCGCGCCCGCAATGCTGGGCGAAACACCGCCAACGCCCGCGCCCGCAACGCCCGAACCAGCCGCGCCGATCAGCGCATATTGAGCCGCGTCAGCAAGACTCGCCGCTGCGCCCGTTCCGCTCGCCTGACCGGATGCGCTTGAAGCCGTCCAGCCCAGCGCGCCAGCGGCGCCCGAGCCCGTTGCCTGGGCGACCACAAACGAACTCGAAAAAAGTAACGTGGTCGCAACGCCATTTGCCGGGGCAGGGGCGGCCGTGGGTGCGTCAAGTGGGGTTATGGCCCCAACGCCGCCCGTCGCCACCGCAGGCGCGCCAGCGGCGCTTTCCGCCACGGCCAGCCCCGCCGCCGCGCCGGTCGCACTCGCGCCGGCCACGGGCACGCCGATTTGCTCGACCACCGAACCGGCAACGCCAGCCCCAGCCGCCGCGCCGATCGACACGGCCACGGCCACCGACAGGGAAGCCGCAAGACCCGTCGCCGCCGCCTGCGAAGCACTGACGTTGATCGTGCTGTTCACATTCACCGTCACCGAGCCGGCGACGCCGCTTGCGGCGGCAGGCGACGCTGTGACCGCAACCGAAGGCGTCAGTCCACCAATAGCCCCAGCGGCCGCCGCTTGCCCGGTTGAGATCGAGCCCGTCTCAGCGACGCCGGTCGCAACGCCGGTCGCAGAAGCAGCCGGGGTGCTGATCGAAATTTGCTCCGTCGCGGAGCCGGCGACGCTGGTCGCAACCGCCGACGAGATCGACGGCGACACCGCCGCCACAAGAGGCGCGGCCACACCTGTTGCCGCCGCGCCGGTCGCATTCACATTGAGCGCGCTCACCGCCGAGACGCTCACCGCGCCGGCAACGCCCGAACCGGCCGCTTGCGCGACCGTAAGTGAAACCGAGGGCGTCACCCCGGCGGCGCTTGCTAGGCCGGTCGCCGGGGAAAGGGTTGCAGGCGAAATAGCCGGGTTGGGCGACCGTGCTATTCCCGTCGCGGTCGCCACACCGAGGCCGGGGGAAATAACCCCTGGCAGCGAGCCTGCCGTTCCCGTTGCCCACGCGTTACTGCTAATAGCCGGGGCAGCTTCGACCCACGCGTTTTGCAGCGTTATAGACGAGCCGTTCGCGTATGTCGCGCTGCTTTCAACTCCTGTGAATTCGTCGTGATACCAAACCGTGACGGAGCCCACGTCCGCGGTCGAATACGTCTCTGCGGCTCGGGTTGCCGTTGCGCCCCAAGTGTAAATCGGGCTTGTAGCGACGCTTGAATTGCGTATGCCGGCATAGGCGATGTCAAATTTTTCTGCGCCCGTAGTCGTGATCGTTGGGGATGTTGTGTTGCCTGAGAGGAACCCGAATCCGAGGTAGTAGCTTGCAGCCGAGGCGGTGAAGTGGACAACGCATTTATACCAGCCGCCGCCTATTGGCTCTATGGAAGAACTAGATATGCCGGCGCTATAAACACCTGCGATTCCATTTTGAATATCGAAAGCGGCGACGTTCCAACTGCCGAGGTAATAACCGCCCCACACCCATTGCTGCGAGGTATCATACCTGAAGTAGAATATAGCCGTTGCAGGACCGGCCGCGAGTGCAATCGACCCTGGCGTCTGCCACGATACCTGATTGGTTGTCGCCGCATTGCCAATAACCGTTGACGGGAGCCCATCCGGCCCATTTACGCCAGTTGGCGATTGAGTTGCGCCGCCCCATTGATACCAATATGTATTCCACGCCCGAGAGTATTGGCAAAGTTCTGTATCGCTCTGCTCAACCAGCACGCCCCTATACGCCAGCGTATTCGGGTTGTAATCGTCGCGCCTTCCATAGTAAGGCGAAGACCCCGTAGACACGTAGGGTCTTGGTGAAGTTTGATACGTCACAAGGTCTAGTTGGAAACCCCACGCGATCAGCGTATCGCCTACAAGCGCGCTTCCGAGATAACTATTCGCTTTTTGTGAGTTTGGTCTTATCGCCGCGTTGGCTGCACCCGTGGTCGGTTTGTTGATGACCACATAGGCAAGCCAATAGTTACTGTTTAGAGGATGCGTGGCGCATCCATAAGCGATAACAGACCAACCAGACCCAAGCGCAGGCGTGCCTATCAGCGCGCCCGTAGAACCGTCAAACGCCGCAGCGATTCCATTTGCAACCGAATCATCGAGGGTTAAGTTGAAGGACGCATTTGCGCCCTTATAGACGCAACCCGAAAGAATATAATTGCCGCCGGGGATGCTGCTAAAATGCTGGTAAGACGCAGTTCCCCCAGCCGAGTTAGTCGTAAGAGTATCAGCGGTAGTGCTGCCATCGGGAGCAACCGTGGTATTTGATGTCGGTATTATAGACAAATTCGACCAAAGACTGAAATTCTCACTATTTGGAATGAGGTTATTCGGCGCATAAGTCAGCTTGCCAGTGCGGTCAACCATCATTGCGGGGCTGGCGCGGGCAACAGTTCCGCTTGGCGCCTGAATGCCCGTCGTTACGGAAACAGATACACTTGCCGAAAGAGAAGCCGCGAGGCCCGTCGCAGTCGCCGGGGGCGCAGATACATTCGCCGCGCTGCCGGCCGACACGATCCCCGCAACGCCTGTCGCCGTTGCCACCCCCGCGCCGGTTGAAACGGGGTAAGCAACAGAACCCGTCGATCCGGTCGAGGATGCGACTAGACCTGCCGCTGATATACCAGCACTCGGAGTTTGGGCCGCGCCCGCGGCCGTGGCTGGGGATGCCGTAAACGAGTAGCTGTCGTTTACACCGGCCGCCGCGCCCGTCGCGCTGGCTGGTGAAATTGAAGGTCGCACCGATCCAACCAGCACGGCAGCGGCGCCTGTCGCCATAGCCGCGCTGGTCGCGATCGAAATCTGAATTGCAAGCGCGCCAGCAACGCCGGTTGCGGTAGCGACCGGCGCATTGACGTTAAGCGCGCTGCCAACCGAAACCGAACCAGCGACGCCGGTCGCGGTCGCTGCCCCCAAGGTCGCGGGTGAAACTATCGTTGAACCAGCCGGCGTCGCAACGCCCGTCGCAAGCGCCTGAGCGGCGGTGAACTGATAGGTGTCATTTACAGCGCCGGCGACGCCGGTAGCCGTGGCCGCCGCCGCGGAGATCGACCAAGTATCATTCGCAACCCCGGCCGCACCGCTGCCCGTCGCCGGTGCGATCGTCGGCAAGACCTGAGCGACGATGGAAGCCGCGCTGCCGGTCGCCGTCGCCGCTGCCGCATTCACGTTAAGCGCGCTGCCAACCGAAACCGAACCAGCAACGCCGGTAGCCGTCGCGGGCGAAAATGCAGGCGAAACTTGAGCCGCCGGTGAAAGGGCCACGCCGGTCGCGGTCGCATGGTTCGCGGTGAAGAGATAGGTGTCGGCCACCGCCCCCGCGACGCCCGTCGCCGCCGCTTGTAGAGCGCCCGGCGACGAGATCGACGGCACAACGCCCGTCGCCGTGGCAGGCCCAAGAGTAGCCGGCGACACGGTTTTCGACGCGGCCGCAGCCGCGGCGCCGGTCGCGACCGCGGCTGCGGCCGTTACGCTTAGAGACGAACTCGCGCTTGCCGTTCCAGCCGCGCCGGTCGCCGTTGCGGCCGGGGCCGTCTTGAGGACGAACAGCGCGCCGGGCAAGCCGCCCGCAACGCCGGTCGCAACGGCGGCAGCGGCGGTCGTTGAAGCCGGGTCGCCAAAGCCCCAACTTGCGAGCGGGACCGAACCGAGCGGGTTATGACCAAGCACGGCGCTCTCCCAGCCTTACACGGTCATCGCAGCGGCTTGGACGAACAGCGCATCGACTTGTGCGTCGGTCAGGCCGAGCGAAGTCGCCAGAGCTTCAAGCGTCGACGACGAACGATAGACCGTGTCGCCATATTCCCAAAGCGATTGGAGCGGCACATTGCCAGACGCTTTCACCGCCGCGTCAGCCTGATCGAACAAGCCTTGCATGTTCAGCGTCGCGCGCACCGCCCAAAGGGGCGCTTGCTGCGGGCTGGGCGGCACATTCGTCGCTTGCATTGCGGCGATCTCATCGGGCGTAAGATCGACAACGGTCTCTTCGCCCGTCTCAACATTCACATCCAATCGCTGCATTCGAGTCTCCTTAGAACACGTATTGGATATTCATGCTGCCCGCCGTGAAGTTTGGAGAGCTGCTGATGATGTTGACCTGCGTCAGCGCTCCGGCGAGCGCAATAAAGCCTGAGCCCATTGATACATAACCCGTATTATTCAGGTTCAGCACCCACCGGCAAACCCAAGTATTGCCGGTGATATTTATAAATTCGACGATGCCATTGATGATGAGAGCGGCCGTTCCTGAGGGGGTCACAAGGAATGCGGTGTTAGACGCACTACTAGCGGCCTGCGGGGAAGTGGAGTTTATAATTCCATACCCTGAAGTGTAACCTGACGTAGTGTAGCTGCCGCCCTGCCCCAACTGAAAACCGACAGTTGAGGATGACGTTGAGACAGTTACTCCGTTGAGACTGAGTGTGAACCGCTTGATACCCGCCGGAAGGCTCGTAAAGCCATAAGACGCTGCGGCAGACATCGAAACGACAGAGCCCGCGGTCAGTAGGCTGTAATCAGTTCCACGCGTTGCCGCCTGAATAACAGTGCCGCTGGACTTGATCATACCAGCGGCAAGCGCATTCGCGCCTGTTCCACCAGCACCTATCGCCAGCGGAGCATTCCATGGAACGGCCGTGTAAGCCCAGGACGCGGCGGTGTTGCCGCTGGTCTGAATAGATGTCAGATCGTAGACAAGCCCCGTTCCTTGAGCGATAAGGGCAGTCGAGGACGATGTATTGATCGTGAGGCCGAGAGAACTTTGGTTGATGATTCGATATGTAGTTCCAATCGGAATCGTGGTGACATCCGGAAGTAGAACCGTCTGAATCTGCGTTCCAGTAAAGACTTGAACCAATGAACTGGTGGCGGTCAGCGTGGTCGTGCTACCAGCGGTGGCGGTTGACGCCACCCCTCTCAGAGCGTTGTAGGCCGCCGCAGCCGTAGTCTGCCCGGTTCCGCCGTTCGCAACGCCGAGCGTATTTGCGCCGCCGTTGTAAATAAAATTCGACGCGATCGGGACGCTGGCGATCGTCGCCGAGCCCGACAAGTTAAGAAGCGAGCCGGTCGAACTCTTGACTAGAACACGCGTGATCGAAGGCCCGGCCGAGCTATAAACTCCGTTCGAAATTTCCCAAGCGCCGCCCGTATCGAGGATCAGCAGATCAACCGGATCGCTATTCGCCGCGCCTCCTGCCACGAATGTCTGCCAAAGGCTGTTTACGGCCGCGCCCGGCGTTACCGCACCCGTGCCAGTGGTTGCGGTATTCACATAGACGCGGTCGTAAACCTTTCCCATGACAGCCCTCTTTCGATTAGCTGATCTGCAAGATCGCGTTGCCCTGACTATTCGCCGGCAGAACCACGGTCAGCGTGCCCGCCGTCACCGATTGCGTGCCACCGAAGTCGTGGTAGCTGATGCAGCGGTTGATCGCGGAGCCGGCCGAGTTGGCCGCAATGCCGTTCGCCGAGAAACCGAGGCGAGGGGTCGTCGTGGCATTGTAGATATTCGCGCCCGAAACGGAGAGCGTCGCGGAGGTCCAAGACGGGTTAGTCGTGAAGCTCCAGAACGCCGCCGTGGTGCCGACTGCCGGCTGGATATTCGTCAGCGTGAAGCCGCCAGAAGTATAGCCGGTGCCCGAGGCTTCGTCGGTGCCGACATTGGTAAGCGTATGGTCGCCAGAGCCGGCCGAGCCGGGCGTCCCGACATTAGTCTGCGAGCCGATATAAGTGCCGGCCGGGCTGCTTTTGATAAGCAGCATCTTGAACGTATCGCCGGTGAACGTCGGTGCGGTAAATGCGCCCGTCGAAGCCGCCGACAAGGTAAGCGCGTTCTGACCGACAAACGCCGCGATGATCGTGCCAGCGGGCGGGAGGCCCGTGCCGCCCGTCACCAGCATACCGACCGCGAGGCCCGAAATGCCGGTGCTGGAAATGGCCGTCATATTGACGGTCGTGGAACAGGTGCAAGTCAGCGACGAAACGGTCGCCGCGAAGCAATGCGCAGCCAAGGCGAATTCAGCCTTGGCGCTGTAGGACATAGCAGTCGTGCCCATAGTCTAAGCTCCTATCCTTGATTCTGATGGGCGGCGATCAGCCGTGGTTGAACGCGCGGAAAATCTGCGCGTGTTCGTTGCCGGGGTTCCGGTCGGCGTGCCAAGACCGTTCGATGTGCATGTTCGTGCGCAGATCGGTCTCGATACGCTCGCGGATCACGCCCTTAACGTAATCGTGCAGATCGGGCTGCTGGCCGAAGACCGAGCCGGGCACGAAAAGCTGCGCATTCTCCAGAAGCGGCTTCACAAGCTGGAAAACGTCGGCAATAGCCTTATCGATGTCCGTGTGCTCGGAAGCGTCCAAGTCGGCCATTAGGCGCGAGTGCTCGCCCGCCGCGAGCTTCTGGCGCTCGATGCGCTGCACGACTTCATGGTGAACCAGAAGGCAGTCAGCGACCGCCGCGATGGTGCGCAGTTTCATGATCTCCAACTGAGCGCCGCGGCCACTGTTCGGATCGACCTTGAACCAGTCGAGCAAAGCGTTCGCCGAGGCGATGGCCCAAGTCTCGGCCGGATGCGGCCCGTTATCGGTGATGAGAAGTCCAGCCTGCATTTGAGTTTCCCTTTCTGCGTCGTCCAAAGCAAAACGGCCGCGGCGCTTGCGCGCCCCGACCGCTCGACTTCAATTATTCGATTGTGACTTGCCCCGGTTTATTCTTCGGTGATGATCGCGTAGAGGCCCGCGATGACATCAGGATCGACGGCGTCCGGTAGCAAGCCAACGTCGATTGTCTTCAATTCGACCGTGAACGTCTCATCAAGAAGTTCGTTCGTCTCGGCATTGAACGCCTCGACATCGCGGATCAGGATGCGGCGCGCCGAGCCTGAGCCCTCGCTGATTACCGCCCCGTCCTCACAGCGTTGAGCGTGTTTCTCGATAAGTCCGGTGCGGCTTTGCTCGTAAGCCTGCGCAATGGGGAGAAGCACTTTCGCGTTGTATGCCAGCCGAAGGCCCAACGCGACTTTCGCACCCTTGATACGCGCCTGCGCGGCGGTTATGCCGTTGACGAGATCGACCGCCTCTCGTGTCGTGATTTCCTTCTGCATTTAGACCCCTTCGATTAAGTGGCAGACCCCTTGATGATTACAAAGTCGATCGTCGGCGCATCAGACGCGCTGGTCACGCCAAAAATCGTGATGATTGCCGAACCGGCGTTCGTCGTGACATTCCAATAATATCGTTCGACGGAGCCGACGCTTGTAATGCTTAGAACAAGGACATCATTCGCTCCGATCAGCGAATTGGTAAGCGTGAAGCTCGTTCCGCTCGTGGAGGCGCCGCCAGAAACGAGCGTGATTTGCCCGCAAGCCGTATTGAGCGTGACGCCGGTTGAGCGGCTGGTTAACTGCGTAACCGCACCCCCGGCGCCGACGCCGGTGTTGTAGCCAATCGGCCCCTTGGCCAGCGCCGAGCCGTCCTGCCCGATCCAAAAGACATCAGCCTGTGTCGCGCTGCTATTCGGCGTCGTCGAAAACACAAGGCGATTGCCCTGCGCCGCCGATGTCCACGCCTGCGTCGTCTCGCCTCGGATCGAACTGCCGTGCGTCGCGTAGGCCGTGCCGCCTGACGTGTAATAGCCGACAAACTCGACTTCCCCTAGCGCGTCGCCACTGGCGACCGCGGTAGGAGCCGCACCCGTGCCATCGGCGCGCCGCAAGCGCAGCGAAGGCCGACCGCCGAAGGCATCAACCACGATCGTTTGATATGTCGCCGCATCCACGCCGATGAAACGCTGGATCGTGCCGGTCGGCGTCGAAGTAGGCGCGGCGGCGGCGTTTGCATTCAGCACATAAGGCGCGGCGAAAAACGTCTCGATCGTCGTGCCGAGCGCCGCGCACGACGACGGGTTAACCGCCGCGGCAAGGACGAAAGCACTGGTGAACGCGGTCGCAATAGCAGCCATGCGAAGCCCCTTAGATTACGATGTCGGCGGGAAGCGAATAGCTGCCGGCCTTCGTATATTGAAGCGGTATGTAACGGACCATCACCCAAACGTGCGTTCCTTTCGGGAACAGCGGCGTCAGAAGCGAAAAATCAGAAAGACGGGCATTGACCGGGGATGTTGGGAAACCCGATAGAGGATCGCCGGCAGTCGAATATATCGCGTCATAGATGTAGTTAGGGTCAGGCAACAGCGTGTTTTTCGCACCTGACCAATAGTTAGTCCACGCGTCTTCAGCCCAATCGATGCGGACCCGATACAGTCCCGTCGCCGAGTCATAAACGGTCGACAGAACCGGCAAGGGCGGTGTCGGCGTCGCCGGCGTTCCGCTTGGCTGGATGATCGGCAAGTCGTGGAGCGGGTCAGTCGGGCACATCGGGTCGTCGAAAATATCTTTCGCGACTTCGACTAGATCGACATTCCATTCCGCCAGATTTTCGCCGGGATAGACTTGAAGCAGCCGGAACGTCCCGTAAATCTGAAACGTCGCCGCCGATATTCCGATATAACGCTGACCGATTGCCATCATGCCGCGCGCATTTAGACGAAGCGTGATCCGGCGCCGCCGGTTGATCCGCATCAGATAGCGCCGGGCCATGCGCCACGCCTGAGAAGGCGACGGGCAGTATTCCAGTTGCATCGTATCGATGCGCCGGCCGACCTTGGCTATCGAATCCGCGTCCTGATAGACCGGCGCTTGAACCATGTCACAGTTCATGCGCGGGTCGGGGTATGTGATATTCAGGTAGTTAGTTTCCTCGGCCAGTGTCGGCCCGAAGTCCTCGCGCACGCCGCTGATATCGGAATCCGTGAAGATGACACGGGGGTCCTCCCACTTGCCGATCCACATCGTGAACATGCCGTTTTGATCGACGCCGTAGGAGCCATCGCATACGGCCATGATCTTCGCGAGCACGTCGCGCGGCTCAAGTTCTAGCGAGATATTCGCCGTCACACGCGCGAAGGGCTCATAACAAGTCCCGCCGCCACCGAATGAATACCGAACGCAAGGAACGAGCGCATCGCAATCGTTCGCGGCTTCGGAGATCGACGCCCAATTTATCCCGGTCAGCGGAAGCGCGCCCTGCTGAATAAGTCGGTTCACATAATCCGCCGCGATCAGCGCCGGGTTTTCAGACCACTTCCACGTTTGATTGTAAAGCGAGTAGTTCCCGGTCGTCGGGTCATTCTGAGACTGCGAACCGTCGCGCGGGTCATAGACCAGCGCGCCACGGTAAACGAAATTGTAGACGGGCCAGTTGTTCGGGTAAAGCGAGCGGCGATCAATGCCCCACGTATTAAAACTTGATTGCGAGGTAAATGCCCATGCGTAAACTACCGTAACGCCTTTTCCAAGGTGGGTATTATCCCATATCGCGGGGATGCTCGTATCGACAACGGATTGCCCGTTTACGTTCCCAGAAGTGAGGAACGTAGTCATCAGATACGACTGACGGCCCGTTAATGTCGCTGAAAGAACTTCAACAAAGACGACACTTGCTCCATATCCCCCGCTTAATTTTTTAGTTCCTGACGGCGCTTGAAACACAGTCGTCGGGTCGGGGGCGGCGGGGGAATTTGACACAGCCTGAATCCACCCAACATATTCGTCGTCACAGATGATTGAATCTATTCCTCCGATCGGCCCATCACAAAGATATAGGCCATAAACGACCTGACCCTTAGAGGCCCCCGCTTCCTTACAGAAGAAAATTCCTCCCGAGCGCACGCGGCCATAAGAGATCACGCGCGGCACGACCGGCAGATCGACGGCGACCTTCATTGGCGGCGGCGCCGCCGCAATCGAGATCGGTTGCGGCGCGGCACCTTTTTTGCGGTTTGCAAGATAGCCGAGGCCAATCGAGCCCGCAGCGAAAATCGGCGCGGCCCATTGGAAGCCGGGCACGAACGACGCGATGGAGCCGAAGACGCCGAGGATCGGCGAGAGAACCTTAGACATGCCACGCCTTCAATATTGTAGGCCGGCTTTCGATCACCACGCGCGAAAAGCTACGCGTTACGAACCAGCAATCGGCCGTCAGCACGCCGAGCAGAGCGCCGCCGCGCTCTTGCGCGGCGAGCGCAACGGCAAACGGTTCCGGCGCGCAGGGCGTCAGCCCCAACCGAGCACACCAATGACTGACGCCGGCCTCAACCCCGAGGCGTCGCCAATCGAGCATGATGGCCCGCAGGCAGGGCGTTCCCTCAACTCCTTGTGCTTCTAGCCACTCGGCCACAAAGCCCGCGCACGGGCCGCGCCGGCCCGTTCTGCGGGCGAAGGGAATGGGGTCGGGCCTCAATAGGTTATGACCGTATGCTTGTAGCCAACGCGCTCAAAGATATTGTCGCCGGGGTATTTCATTTGTTGATCCGTGTGCGACACCAGATTAAGCGGCGGGATATGCTTCGACCCAAAAAGCGGTTCGGCCGGCAAGGTGAATGTCACCGAGCCGTTCGTGCTATCGAAGGCAAGGCTTCCACTTCCAAGCTGGTAGCGCGCCACGACATAGGGCAGATCGATCGGAACCGAACTAACCGAATCGAAAAACATCAAGTAAACGACCGCCTGCCGGCCGAGCGTCTCATTCACTGAGTCCGACACGGCGCGCGAAAGCGTCGAATAGATATGACCGACGCTCTTGTCGGCGGTCTGCGGCGCAAGCACTTTCGAGAGCGTCAGTTGCAAGGGCGACGTTGCCGCCTCTGCGCCGCATTGAATGCCGCTGATCTGCCCCAACATGCCGAGCCCGGTCCACTTTTGGCCGGTGTTGTCAATAAAACTGTCACCCTGGCACAGGAAAAGCGTCTCACTCACAAGCTGGAGTTGAACGCCATAGATGGCGCGCACGATATTGCCAGCGAGGATCGATTGAACCGTCGCGCTGAAAAGAACGTCAGGCGCGGCCATTACCAGCGAGCCTCTACAAATTCGAACGAAGCCGAACCAAGCGCACCGAACTGCACGCTAGGATTGAACGCGGCCGAGCCTGGATCGAGGTATGCAAGCATACGGGGGTCGTCGATCTCAAGCACATCGCCGCTTGAATAGGCTGCGCGTGTCGGGGGCCAGATAGTCCACGTCGTGCCGCTGATGTCCTTCAACAGATGCAGCCGCCCGCCCAATTCAAAGAAGTCGCCAACGGCCACGGGGGCGGTGGCCGAATTGTTTACCGAGATAGTCGTCGCGCCGAGGGCGACGTTCGCGGCAAGCTTGCAATCGCTGGTCGATGATGCGAAGCCGAAGCCGCTCGTGAAGCCGAACCCCGAAGTGAAATTGTTCGTGATTGGCCGGGTAACTTGAGCACGTTGAAAGGGCGCGTAGAGCGACGGGAACGTGCTCACGTAAATCGGCTCAAGGCTTCCGGCGAGCGCCGCGATCATCTGACGGTAAAGCCCGTAGTTGCGCCCGGTGAACGCGACATCGCTGTAAATGATGCGCCAGCCGCCCGCCGAAGACAGAACTGTCTGCGGGCGGCCGTAAAGCACGGGCGCGCCGGTGATGGCCGCGCGCTCGACCTTCACGCTCACTTCGTTCGGGATCAGCGTCGATGGCCAAACGCGAACGGTCGGGTCGCGGAAAGCCGTCATGCCGTCCTCCGCTGATAGTCCTGCATCATGGTCGGCACTTGCGCCATAGCCTGCGCAACCCGCTTGCCGACGATCAATTCGACATGCCCCGCGGTCACACGCGGCTCCACATCGACGCCGGCGTAGTTATGGACCGAGACGCTGGTCCCGCCGCCGTTGCCGTTCATCTGCACCGGAATCGCGCCGCCTTTGAGCGGGACAAATGCCTCGGGGCCCGAGCCCTCGCCGAAGAGGGCTAACTGCGGCGTGTGCGCGACGCCACCACCGGCGTAAGCGCGCATCGGTATCGGCCCGGACGGGCCCATGACGCCGCCCTCGGCGAATGTCGGGACGGCGAGCGAGCCCGCGCCGCCAACTGTCGGAGTCGGCCCGCTGTTGAAAAAGCTCCCGATCGCGTTTCCGAGGCTTTGCAGCAAGCCCCCCGAGCCCGTTCCGCCGCCGCCGAGGCCACCGGGGCTCGCTGTGGCGCCCGAGACGTTCACAGTCGTCGCGTTGACGTTCATTTGCTGCGCGTTTGCAGCCTTGCCGCTGCCGAAGCCGAACATATCGGCAATGCCGTCAAACAGCGATTTTCCGAGGCTGTCGGCCTTGCCGAAAAGCTTTCCGCCCATCGTGTCCGAGCCAGGGGTGCCCTGATCGCCGAAGGCTTTCGTCGTCAAGTAGTTTGCGACGTTGCTAAATCCGGTGCTCTCGACGTTACCGAGAATGCCTTTGAGAACATCCTTCGGCTTATTGCCCTGCACGAGCCCCGTCGCGAGATCAGCGAGCGAGCTACTCGTGACGCCGCGGACCTGATCGAGCCCTTTATTATAGTCGGCCTGCGCCTTCGCCGCGTCTTTCTGCGAGACCGCGAGTTGCGCATATTTGCCCGCGAGGTCTTCGACTTCTTTCTTTTGATCTTCAGTAAGCTTTACGCCTTGCTTCTGGAAACCGTTCAGGATTTCCTGGTTCTTCGCAGATTGAGCCACTTCCAAATCAGACTTACCGAATGCGGCAACCTGCGCATCTAACGCCTTAGTCTGAAGATCGATATCCTTGTTCATCTCTTTGATCTTCGAGTCGTAAAACTCGGCGTTCAAAGCGTCTAAACGATCCTTCTTTCCCTTTTCCGCGTCCGATCTGATCTTGTCAGCCGTCGCAGCGGCGGAATCGCTGCGGGCTACATCGATGATCTTGCCGGTCGGCAGATCGGCGCCGGGGCGCTTGAAGCCCTCCCACGCGCCGATACCTTGCGTCTTGGCGATCCAGGCCGCCATGGCTTGCTGGTTCTCCGGCGAAAACATCTCGTTTCCGCCGAGTCCGAGCGCCTTCATGGCGTCGCGCTGCGTCGAATTGACGATCTGAAACGCGCCCTTGGCCGAGGAATTCATGCCCTGCGCTTTGCGAACCTTGTCGCCCCACGCAAGGGATTCGTCCATCGTCATCGACGTAAGCGGTTTCGGCGACTTCATATAGCCGAGCGACGTGTTGTAGGGGTCTCCGAATTTACCCGTGCCTTCGGCCTTGATGATCTTTGAGAACAGATCATCGTTGGGATTAAACGATCCCCCTGCAAAAGCCGGGAGGGTGTTCTTTCCTGCGTTGTCGTTCATGTGCGCCGCGGCGCGGATGCCGACACCGGCGACAACAGCGGCGAGATCATTGAACGCAGTCGCGACCGTAGTGGCCGCCGTTGCTGCAACGTCGAAGGACGCTTTAAGGGGCTCGGCTTCGGGCGGAACGATCTTTTTCGTAAGATCGTTATACTCGTTCATGATCTGCGCTTTCGCGCGATCATAGGGATTCATCCCCGCCATTTCGAGTTGCCGGGAGCCGGTGAGCGCGTAATCACGAGCCTGCCGGGCCGAGTCGGCAAGGAGCTTCGCCCGCTCTCCCTCGGCCGTCGCTGACGCCTCTAGCGCGTGCGCGCCGTCGCGGAGCGTGTCGATCCTCTCCTTCTCGGCGATGATCGCCGCCTTCTCCGCGAAGGACTGCGCCATGATCGACTCGGCGGCGAGCCGGGCGTCGTCCGCGATCTTGTTGACCGGCTCCATACGAGCCGCGAGTTCGTCGGCGGCCTTCTGCGCTGCGGCGGCCTGCGCCTTCTGTTGCGCTGCCGCGTCACCGCCGTTCAGGTAGTCCGTCGTATGGTAGCCTTGGCCGGAAAGTAGATTAAAACCACGATCGGCGCCGCGCATAATGCCCGCGCCGAAATTGGTCAATCCATTCGACATCGAGACGCCGATGTCGTGCAGCCAATTCCCGAAGTTTGTGGACGGGTCTTTCAGACCCTCCATCGACGTGCGGACCATGTCCAACAATTTCGCGGTCGCGGCCGAGCGGTCGCCGAGGCCCGCAATCGCTTCGATCTCCTTGACCTGGGAACGGGTCAGAAGGTCGAAGTTGTCAGCGAGGGTCTTGGCGCCGCTAGCCGGGTCTGCAAGGGCGCTGGCGAGCGTCTTGGTCGCGTCGGTCTCGCTCATCCCCATGCGATTACCGAAGGAGCGGCCGAGGCCGATAGCTCCCTCGATAGACGATCCCGATACGCCCGAACGAAGATACTGCCCGGCGGCTTCCCGCGCCGCGCTGATCGAGATATCTCCTGCGCCGGCTGCGCGGGTCGAGGCGTCGAGCGTTTGCTGAAGCGTCAATCCCGACGTGCGGCCGATACCGTTAAGCGCAGACTGAAGATCACGCACGGCGGCGGCCTGGGCGTAGATCGAATAGCCCATCGTCGCGAAGGCCGCAGTCACGCCGACGGCTGCGGTGGCGGCCGGAGTGATGAGCCCTAGAAGGCTTTCACCGAGGGCCTTTACGCCATCTTTGAAGCCGCCCTGATGCGCGTTCAGGATGTCATACATCTGCGCGCCCTGTTGGACGAAGACCGTCATGGCTTGCTGGCCGCTATAAAGCGACACGCCCACGTCTTCGATCTGGCGCGTAAAGTTTACGATCTCGTAGGGGAACAGCCCCTTCTTCATTCTCGCCGTAGCCTCGGCGAAGTCATCCGTGGCTTTGCCCGCTGCTCCCGTCGCCTGCGCGTAGGACGACATGCGGCCGACCATCGATTGATCGAAGGTCGCCTGATCGCCTGCCGCGGTCATCTTCTTCATCATGTCGCCGACGGGGGTCTCGGACCCAATCGTCAGTTTCGGCGCGGACGACATGCGGCCGGGGATCGAGTTTTCCCACGCGGCTTGCGATCCCGCAGCGGTCATCTTCACCGCTAGGTCGTCAAGGGGCTTCGCAGCCGCAGCGGCGTCCATCGCCATCTGCCTCGCTGCGGCCGACCACTCACCCAACCGGCCGATCATGGACCGGCTCTGATCGTTGAAGGCGCTCATCGCCGCCGTCATATCCGCGACGGGCTTCGTGTAATCCAGCATCACCGGCTGCGAGGCCGACATGCGCTCGGCAACCGAACGGGCCGGGTCGTTCAACCGACCAGACTCGTTCATCTTCGCCATGAGATCGCCGACGGGCTTGATAGCCGCGAGTGCCGCGGCTTCCATGTCCTGCATCGCCTTATTGGCGGCGGCAATCTTCCCGGCAAAGGATTCGGCGTATTCCGCCGCGGCGCGCTGCTTCTCTTGATAGTTGTTCAGAACAGCAACGACATCGCCGGACGAACGCTTGTATTCCAGAAGGATCGCGTTCGTGTCCGCGACGGCCTTGTTATACTTCTCCTGTTGCTGCGTGACTGCGTTCTGGATCAGGATCGTGCGATCATCCTGCCCGTAGCCTAGCGCGTTGGCGCGCTCTACGAGACCGCGCGTGGAATCCGAGCCTAGAACCTTCTCAAAACTCTGGATGACGCGGACGTTCTGATCCCAAGACCGGACAGCCTGATTAAGCTGCCGATCGAGCGACTCTACCGCCTTTTGCGACCGCTCGAAAGATACAACCGTCGCATCGCCGGCCGCGGAAGCCGCACTCTCGATCTTCGCTGCGGACGCGGCGGCTTTATCCGCTGCGCCCGCAAGATGGTCAAGATTCGTCGCCGCCTGTTCGACGCCGCCGGTCGTAACCGCTATGTGGATTTCAGATTGAACGCTTTCGTCAGCCATTAGCTTGATCCGGCGTTCTGACGTGTGCGAAGAACTGACAACAGAGATGTCAGACCCTCAACGTCGTCCACTTCGATTTCCTTGATCCCGTCGGGATGCTCCGATCGCTCGGAAAGACGGGCAAGGATGGCGTTGTCGATGAGACGAAGAAGCCGAACCTCCCAAGGGTTTGGCTTCCTTGCCGTTAGGGCCGCCCACGCCGCGATCTCCTGGTAAGAGATCGCATTCGGCGCGGAAAAGCCCATTGTTCGCGTATAGGAAAGTTCACAATACCAACCCCACACATGCGCGAGCACCGGGGGCAGGATGCTTCGAACTTTCCTCGGATCGCTCCGGAAGTATGCCTCGGTCGCGTAATCGATTAAGCGGATGCCGAGGCTTTCAAGAAATTTGCCCTGTCCTCGACGAAGGCTTTCACCTGTTCGCGAAGCCACGGAAGCCGCTCATAAAGCGCCCGCGCGTTGGCGGGGGAGTATGGAAGCGGCGCGCCCGCTTTTTCAATGCCCTGCCAATCAAGAGTGACAGCCACGAGAAGATCGATATTCTCGCGCATCAAATCTTCTGCGGTCTGTTGCTGTGAGCGCGCGTTTAGGCTGGTCTGAAGGCGCTTGTTCACCTGAGTCGTAAACGCGGCCTGATACCTTTCGCCATCGACACCAGCAACGGTAAGAGTTACCGCCGTTCCGTCGGCCAGAGTGAGCGGAACGCCTGTAATCGGATGCTTGACGGGCAGAACAACGCCGGCGTTGCCGCTCGTATCGAAATCTTCGATATCCATTTGACCCTCTTTGCTTGACCCCGCGGAAGGAAGCTCCCCGACTTTCGCCGGGGAGCGGTTTTATTAGGTCGGAGCGGAAGTCGTGACCTTGGTGTTGATCGCAAGCTGGAAAAGGCGCTTGGCGATGTCCGAGGCGGTGCCGACGGTAAGGCGCTGCGAGACCACGAAGGCGCAGAGATAATCGATCTGCGCGGTGCCGCCGGTGGTAAGCTGGTTCGGCAGGGTGATCTTGATCGGATACATGAACTGCGTCGCCTGGGCGGCGATGAGCGCAACCTGACCCGCATCGTCGTAGCGATCGAGAACAGTCAGCGCGAGGGTGCCGGCGTCGCGCGGTCCCTTCGCCTTGAAGACGCGGTTTTCCTGAAGCGTCGTCGCCGTCAGGATTTGAGACTGATCGCCGTAGTCAGCGAGCGAGAAGACGCTGCCAATGACGGTCCAGGTGAGAGCCAGATACGCCGCAGCGTTGGCCGGCTCTACCGTAACAGAAGGCGCAATCGAGATCGATGCGCCTGCGGCGGCATACGGGGTAGACATAGTCGAGTTCCCTTTTTAGGAGTAATACTCGTAGCGATAAGGCACGATCACAGAGGCTATAAAATAGCTTCCATCATCGATGCCTTCACGGATCGTCGGCGCGTAACAAGACACACCGCCGAAGTTCTGTCGGTTGAAAATGGCCGCGATCGACTCGCACCATGTTTCGCTTTTATCGACGCCCGACATGATTTCCGTCGCAACGACAATTCGGAACGACCCCGTTTCCCGATTGTAGTTAGACAGAGCCGCCATCACATTTTGCGAGACGGGAAATTCAATACGAACCCAAGGAGAGCCATCCGTTGGGGTCTGTTCGTCAATGTTCAGCACCAAAATAGGCGCGAGCGTGAAGTTCGCCGCGAGACGCGCAGCGACCGCGGTCCTTACAGCCTGCTTCGCCATCGCTTACCTCGGGAGAACGTAAATCGCCGGATTGCGCGAATCGTGCTCGGCCTTGTTGGCTGCACGAAGTGCCGCGCTCGCCTTCTTGCCGCCCGATCTTCCGCCGAGCGGAACATAAGGCCCCATCAAGGACCGATAGGTGAAACCAACCTTCGCGATGTTACCGAAACGACGTTGCGCCATGTCGGCGACAACGTCGTAGACACCGTCGGGGGCTTGCGAGGATTCGCCGCGCTCAATCTTGCGCGCGTAGGGCACAAGGTTGATGAAGAAGTATTCATTCGCCGCGGGGATGTCTTCCGTCTCTGGAATAACCTCGACGCCATCGGCGAGCATGATGTGGTTCTGTGCGTAGTGAATCGGCGGATCGCCCCACGGAGAATGGAGCACAAGCTGCTCGCCTATCCACGCGAGAAGAGGCTTGATAAGATCGAACTGAAACGCGATCAAACCGTGATCGGGGTTGACACTATCGAGAGGCGCATTTTCGCGCCCGTCTACGAACTGACGATACGGACTATCTCGCCCGGTCGCATCCTTGTTAGCCGCAAGCGCGTTATTGAGAATCCTTGTGGCCTGCGCCGCCGCGATTTGTTGTCTCTTTTCGACCGACAGAGCGTTCGATAGGACGACGCCAAACTCGCGGCGGAAATTAAGGATTCGCGCCATTAGGCCGAACGGCCGAGAATGCCGATCTGATAGGTGTTCGACGCGCCGGCCGAATTAACGATCGACAGGATATCTGCGGTGCCGGCCGTGACCGTGCCGAGGCCGGCGGCGGCCGGGGAGCACAGGAACAGACACGCGCCGGGCTGAAGCGGGCCAATCGTCGGCGTAGTGCCGCCGAGGAAGCCGACAAACGGGTTGGCGCCGCCGCCGAGCGTAAGCGTGGTCGTGTTCGCCGCGCCGCCCGTGCTGTTGATGTTCTCGATAAACAGCGCGACAAGATGGATGGTCGAGATGGTGACGCCGAGGGCGTCGGTCAACGCGCCGTTAAGATCGATCGAGTCCGTGGCGCCCGTGGTAACGGTGCGGTTCGCCATGTAGCAAAGATCACACTGACCAGCGCCCGAGCCGCTTGCAAACGCCTGAGCGTATGAGACTGCGCCGGTCCAGAATGGACCCGCAGCAAATGCGTTCGTGCCTTGCTGCGTTGCCGTCATAGAGAAGTTGACGACCGCGTTCGTATTAGATGCCATGATAGCCTCTTTTCAGCGTATCGAGAGTTCGATCCGAACTAACTCGCCGTCTACATAGGGTGCGGCCCATCCAAAAAGGACCGTGCGTGTGCGACCCGCTATAATTACGCGGTCGCCCTTGCGTGGGATCGGAGATGCGCCTACCGAGGGCCAATCGGCATCGGTAACTTCAGTCGTCGACATGGTCATCTTCGAGTCGCCCATTTGAAGGCCGATACCCGAAAACATATCCTGCGGCGTGTAGTCGATTATGTGCGCCTGAACGGAGACGCTCGCCAGGACTGCCATCGAAGGCGGCGATAGCCTCTCAAGGAGAACCGTCTGCCCGTAACGGGCAAGCGAGGCGTCTAGCGCCCGGCGAGCTTGTTCGGGCGACATCTCAAACGCGATACTTGTCGAAGATCGCGATAGCGGCGGATGTCACATCAGGGGTCGGTTCCGGCTGATCCTTCACCGGCGTATAGCCCTGCGGGAAGCGATCCACCCACAGGCCGACGGTCTGCGCCACGGCGGCGGCGAGATCGACGGGAAGGGGCGTAGCGTCGGGGTGCGTTTCCCCGTCGTGATCCGGAAGAAGATACCCCGCCCACGCGATAACGGTCAGCGCCCGCGGGGGCCAGAAATCTACGGGGCTCTTGTCGGCTCCAAGCCGCGTAATGATCCCCTTGGCGAGATCGATACCGTAGTCGACCGTGGCGGCAAGCAGCGCGTCCACGCCGAAACGGTTCTCTTCGCGAACTGCGGAGACCGAGACAAGCGGGAACTGCGGAAGCTGGAGGGAATCCGCCCGTCCGTTGACCAGAAACCCCTCGCGGAACGCCGTCGAAAGATTGGCCTTGAACTGATACCGCGCGAGGGCGAACCGGCGGGAAGTGTATTCCTCGACAAAGCGGCTCACGCGCTCGATCGCCGCTGCGACAACAGCCGGGTCGGCATCATGGCGTCCGACCGCGTCGGCCGTCACCAGATTTTCCGACGGAGCGGCGGTCAGGACATGCGTTTCGAAAATTTCGGAGGGCGACATTTTCGGGGCCTTTCTCACGCCACGATCGGCGCACGGAAGTTATCGAGGATATCGGACACGTCAGGGCTGAGGTTGCCCGCGTCCGTCGGACGCGACCCTTGCGTGATGTAGTTGGTCGAGCCAATCCCTTCGACAGTCTCGGACTTGACGTAGGGATCACGACGGCTCTCGAAATACCGTGTCGCGACCATGCGCCCGATCGCATCTTCAAGATGCGCCGGGATCAGTGGAGCCGCCGCGGGGATTCCGTTCTGCCCTGCCGCCTGATCGGGAAACACATAGCCCGACCACAGAACGATCATTACCGTCGTAGTCGAATACCAATCGCGGGGGATTTGATTGGCGTCGAGCCGATAATAGCTCCCCGTTGAGATATCGACTTCGAAATCCGTTCCCTCTACCAGCGTCGTCACGACACCGTTGATGTCCGTCTCCGTGACGCTCACCGTCGATGTGATTGGCCAGTAAGGAATCATGATCGGGTCTACGCGACCGAGCGAGAGATGCCCGTCACGATAACCACGCTCCAGGCGCGCCGTGACACTGTATTTGGCGATCCCAAAATCCCGATTGCAGTAATCCGCCGCTGCACGCGAACAGCGAATTATGGCTCTCTCGATAAACGCTCGATTATCTCCGTCGATGCCCCAATCCTGCATAACAGTATCGGAAAGAGTCATCTTCTGCGACGCGGGTGGCGTAATAACCGCCGTCTGCATGTAGGAGACCCGCGGCATATCAGTAGAGCCGGGTCACGATGTTGAGGACCGCCTGCGCGATCTGATTGACCGGGGAACCCGAAGTTCCCGAGCGAATCTTGATGATGTTCACGCCGTCGAAGATGACGGGGTCGAGAACGACATACTGGCTCACCGCGACCGTGTAGCCCGCCGAGGATGAATATCCGATCGTCGGGCGCGGATCGAGAAGCTCCAGAAAATTCGTTCCGTCAACGGACACCTGAAACGTGATGACCGCCGCGGTCCACACGCCCGGCATGACGATCCCGCGAGCGCGTTCGGCGCCAAGATTGATCGCCCCCGATAGGCTCTGGCCGGCGGCAATCGTGCCAGGGACTAGGTTCAATCCGATTGTAGCGGCCATCTCACTTCTCCGTCAGGACGCCGAGGGCGGCTTTAGGCCGCCCCCGAGAAGGCCGTTACTTGCGGTTCGCCCACGCGTCCACGCGATCGATCGTCAGGGTCGCGAGACCCGTGCCCGAAGGCTTGTAGACCGAGGCGTAAAGCTGCATGAGCGAGTTGGCCGAACTGGCGCTCCATGTGATGGAGCCCTTCGTGTTGACGCGATTACCGTCGTAGTAGAAGGCAACGTCGGTCAGGTCGGACAGATCGATCCGGTAAAGATGCGGGTTCGTGTCCACGGTGATCGCGACACCCGTCGAGATCGGGGCCGCCGCCACCGAATAGGTGTTCGTGCCATCCTTCGAACGGCAAAGCAGCCCGTTATTCGCCGTGAAGCCGAACTGAAGGTAACGAGCGTTATTGTCGGGGCCGTCGATCCACGCCTGCGCGACGCCGAAGACAGCCTGCACGCTCGCGGCGCTCGGCGCGACGGAGAGCGTGTTCGTCCACTCGATCTGGAAGCGTTTCGTCATATCGAACGACAAATTATCGTTCCAATAAAGCGTCGCCTCTTCCTTCTCGGAGTTGGCGAGAAGCGTGAGAGCGGCTTGCCCGCCAACAGCGTTCGCCACGAGGGCGGCCGTGGGCGGCGCTGCGCCGACGATCTTCTTGACCCAGGGATAGCCCGCGATGGGCGAGCCCGCAGCGGGGAATCCGGCCGTGTGGCCGCCGCCGATGAATTCCTCGTTGAAACCGAGGGGAGCCATCGAAGCGACGGTCTCCATACCGATGTCTTCGTAGAAGATTTGGGAACCGGCATCCCAACGCGAGCGAGTCGTCATATTAAAGTCCTTTCTGGACCGAGCTTTTGGCCCGCCTTACGGCGATCCAGGGGAGGATAAAAGGGGGCGCGAACGCCCCGTTTAATCAGTTGGCCAGGATGTTGACCGCGCCCGTGCCGATCGCTTTGATCTTGTTGAGCGTGATGATCTCGGCGAAGGTGATGTTCGCAGCGTTCGAAGCGCCGGTCTGGATCGCAATGGTCGTGAAACCATTGGTCACGTCGAGAGCCGCTTCGGGCAGGATTTCGAAAACCACCAACTTGTTCTTCACGGCCGCATCGGTCGTGTAGCTGGCCGCCGCGGCGCGCGCGGTCAGAAGCGAGGTCAGCGACACGTCGAGATTCGACCAGATCGGCACGGCGTTGACCGCCTTCGATCCGGTGCCCGACACGTCCTGCGCCTGAAGGGGCGTCAGAGCGACAGTCGCCGCGTTGCCCTGGGTGATATGGACAACGATGAACGCCTTGATGGCGTTCTTGAGGGTGACGTAGCCGCTGGTGCGACCGGCGGCATCCGCAGCCGGTGCAAGCAGCGTAAAGGGCGGCAGTTCCGCCACAAGAGAGAATTGACGACCCGACATCGGGCGATCCTTTCGTAGATGAAGAGAGGAAGGGAAGGTCGGGCGCTAGGCCCGACCAACTCTATCAGCGAGACGCAAGCGCGATGAAGGGCGAGTTCTGCGTGCCGCCCTTGAAGCGGGTCAGCGGCGCCGTCCACATCGGCTGACCGTCGACGCGGTAAGTGATGCGGAACACCATCTGATCGGTCAGGAACGCGACGTGCATGGAGGTCGCCGCATTGACGCCGCCCTTGTCGGCCAGCGTGTATTGCGACAGATCGACCAGCGCGATGTCGCCGGACGTGCCGAGCGCCGCGTTGTATTCCGTCGGGATCACCGGGCGGCCATACAGCGTGCCGAACGGGGCCTCGGAGAGACCGCCGGGCGGCATGTAGAGCGGCTGACCGCCCGTGCCGACCGCCTGATTGAGCGAGAACAACTGCGGCTCGACATCCTGGTTGATGAGCCACACCGCATTCTTGCGCGAGCGGTTCCAGCAACGCGACCACATTTTGTCAAGGTTCTCCTTGACGATGGTGCCCGACTTCTGGCCGTTCTCGGCGCCCACAGTGATGAGCGCGTTCGACTTCATGATGCCGGTCGGCTGGCCAACGCCCGTGCCTTCCCAGATAGCATCCTCGGTCATGAACATAATTTCTTCCGAGAACGCCTGCGAAGCGATCGAGGTCAACGCAGTCGAGTCCTGAAGCAGTTCGTCGGACATATACATGGCCGACATCAGCTTCTTCAGGCTGAATTCGATGATGCGGAACTTCGGCTTCGTGGTCGTGACCGACGTGCCTTCATCGACCCAATAGGACTGCACACCGCCCCAACGCGATCCGGTCGCGCGCGACGTTTCATCGACGCCAGGGATTTTGATGCCGTTGAACTGCGGCCCGATCGGGAGCTTGTTCACGCGCGAGAGAAGATCGCCGAGTTCGTGGGCGATCATCCACACGGCATTCCCGAAGTCGGTCTGCACCAGGAAGCCGCCGCCGGTGGGGTCCACTTCGCCAGCGCCGGTGGGGGCGCGAACGAGACGGGGATCGACGGTCATGCCGCGCGAAGACGCCGCGGTGAAGACCGCCTGAAGCTGCTCGCCGAAGCTACGGAAGTGCTTCGACGGATCGACGCGGATGCCGTTCTCGGCACGGGCGACCGCCGCGTTGCGCTCGAACTTGTCGAGGAACGAACGGCCCTTCGTGCTGTAGGCTTCCGCCAGCGAGGACGGACCACGCGACAGAGCGCGGGTCTCGGCAAGACGGGCGACAGCCGGATCAACGGTGTCAACCGTGGCACCGTCGCCTTCACCGATGCGAACAGCGGTGGCGGCGTTCAGGGCCTCGGCCTTCTCCAGGCGAGCCAGAGTAGCCTTGTCAGACTCGATCTCATCAACACGACGCTGGAATTCGGCCGCGTCTTCAACGTGGGCCGAGAGTTCGCCGGTCTTCTGCTTGATCGCCTGGCGAAGGGTTGCAATTTTGTCCATCATTCTACCTTTCTGGACATTAAAAGACCGCCTCGCGGCGGCCGGTTTGCCCCTCGCCAGGAATGGGGAGGGATTTCTCTCGACCGTCGGTCAGTCGGAAGCTTGAAGCTGTGCGAGTTTCGCGATGCGCTCGCGCTTGGCGCGGGCCTCGGCCTCGGCGGCGAACGTCACCATGTTTGGGTCGGCGCTCATGGAGCCGGCGTCACCGCCCCCACCACCACCGCCTTCATCATCGCGCTTCATCACGCAGCGAAGATGCTCGGCCGCGCGAGAGCAATGGTCGAGCGCCTGACCGAGAACCGACATATTCTCGGCGCTGATCTCGCGACCGGCGCGGACCTTCCCGGTCGACCGGGTCGTGGTGATCGTCACGTCCCTACCATCCGCCGCGTCGCGAAGGGCGTCATGGATCAGCCCGCGGGTCTCGCTATCCGCCGACCAATAATAGGAAGCGCCGGCGTCAAAATCCTCGCCCGAGGCGAGAAGTTCGCCGACTTCCTCTTTGGTCATGGCGATGAGCGCCTCGCCAAGGGACTTGAGCACGCCCTGGAGCATGGCAGGGACGCCGCTGTCGTCACCCTCGGTCTCGGACTCATCTTCGGCGTTGTCGGCGAGGATGCCGAGCGTCTTGAGCGTCATGGCAAGCTGCGCGACCGAATAGAGACCGCGCTTGGTGATCGTAAACGCCGGCTTCTCGTCTTCAAACGTGCCGCGCGAGGATTTCGCCGCGTAGTGGTCGATCACTGACCGAACTTCACTGACGGAGGACAGCGGCATGTCGATCCCAAGAGCCTCACGGAGCGCCGTCGCGTTCGCCACAAGCCGGCCATTGACGACCGAGGCGATTGGGAAGCGATATGCGGTCTCGTCCTTCGGATTGGCCGGGTCGTGGATCAAGAACGCCTTGCGCGCCTTCGCATGATCCGGCTTTTCACCATCAAAACCGCAGGCGGCGAAAATCGCGCACGCGGCGTCGCCGGCATTCCACTCGGAGACCTCATCAAGAGGCAAATTGCGGGAGGCCCCGCACTTCCATTCCGGCTCGCGGGCCATTTCCTTCTCCATGATCTTCGCAGCCCATTCATGAACGGGCGAGATGTCGATTCCGGCGTCTCGCGCCTGAACAAGCGCGCTCGCGAGCGATCCAACGGGCACGATCGACGCTTCAAGAAGCGTCTGTTTCGTAAAATCGAACTTGCCGGGGCCACGATCGGACGGTTTGCCGTCCGTCGGCACGAATCCGACGCTGCACATCCGCAAATAGCCGGCGTCGATCATGTCGAGCACCATTCCGGCCGTCGGATTCATCTCCCGTGGCATGAAAACCGCGTCGCCAAGAAGGCTGTCGCCCTCTACGTGCAGATTTTCCCACTGGCCGAGGACGTGATTTACCGTTTCGGAGTCGTGCGCCCACAAAACCGGCAAATTATCGGCCGCACGGGTCAAATCCCATCCGCTCGTCTTCAGCGTGTGCCCGTCAAGGGCCACACTGGAGTCGGAAAGCTTGAAACGGCGCGTGCGCTCGTCAACTTTCAGCGGCGTGACATTCGCCGTGAGACGAACGGCCGGTTTATTGAAGGCGTCGGTCACTTATTCGCTCCCGGTTGGTCGGGGTTGCCACCGTTTTTAGGCGGCTTGCCGGCGCCGTCGGGCGCGTTGCCGGAATGATCTGACCCGTAAGGTGTCGAGTTCGACGGGAAAATCAGCTTATCGGCCCCGTCGTCATCCGAAGGATCGAGGCCGATGCCTGCGCGCCCTTCGTTCGGTGTTTCAAGTGAGCCGAGCACCGCGAGACGGTGCATGTTGATGCGCTGCGCGAGGTCCGCTTCAAGAAGCTGACTCATATCGAAGCGAACTTTAAGGTCTTCGCGCCACAGACCGAACATTTTATCGAACGCCGCGGACCAGATCGTCGTATATTCCGACAACGTATAGTTCACATACGCCTGCGCGAGCATACCGGGATCGGTGCGACCCGAAGATGGCACTTCCGTTATCATGGCGATCGGGATGCGGAACATCCGCGCGATCTCTTCGATCTGAAAACGCCGCGAAGTTATGAATTCAAGATCGGCCGAGGTCATCGAAAGCGGTTGCCATTTCAAACCGCCCTCAAGGATCGCCGTTTTGCCGCTGTTCAGTAGCCCTTCCTGGGCCTGCTTCCACGATGTCTTCGACCGCTCATACACGTCCGGCGTCAGTTTGCCGTCCGTAATAAGGATGCCGGACGGTTTCGCCGCGTTGCCCATCCACCGCGCGGCTTGCTGTTCCTGCGCGACGGCGAGGCCAACTGCCTCTCGTGCAATCGCGATAGGCGAAAACCCTAGAAGACCGTTCGTGGACATGCCCTTCATGTGGAGCATGTCACGCGCCGGGATCAGAAGCGGCTCGTTGGCGAGGATCGCAAGCTCGTGAAGCCCCGAACGCGACACCATATAGAAGAGAGCGCCGTCCTGGCCCTGATAGAGAGACACTCGATCGGGATTGATCGGCACGAAAAACAGCGGATCGCCGCCGTAGTTGCGAACGATCACCGCATAGGCGTTTCCGCGAAGCGCGAGACCGATCTGCATCATCGCCGCGAAGTCGGGCCACGTCATCCAATCGTTCGGCTCGTGAAAGAGCGTATAGAGCGGATGCGTCTTGGCGACTTGCTTCTTACCGTTCGCGGCCTGCTTGTAAATTTCCGGCGTCGCTTTCGCGAAGTCGTAGGCGATCATGCGGACGCAGGCGAGAACCGCCGTGACCTGGAGCGCCGTATATTGGCTTACCTGGACGCCAGTCGCGGACGGGACACTCCCGTAGCCGTCGAACCACGTCGTATCGTTGAACGCGTCGCGCTTCTTCGCGCCGAACACGTTGCGGAGAGATTGGAGTAAATTCATGATCTCTCCGTTACCAAACGCTGATTTCTGGCATCCGCGCTGGTTCTGGATTATTAGCCATCAGCGTAATGGCGTTGAACATCGCCATCAGCGGGTCGATTTTTGCCGTCCCGCTCACCGCTTTGGTGATGAGCATGGCGTTTCCCTTCATCTCCATACGAGCGTTGGAAACAGCCCATGCGAGGATTTCCTGCGCGGCCGGGATAAGCGTTCCATCGGCCAATTTGCGCTCGGCAGTCTTGATCGCGCCTTGAAGCTTATAGCCCTGCGAGACCGCGACAACGACATCATCCTTACCGTCTAGGCTTACGACCCCGGCGTCCACAATCGCGTCTACAATCGCGCCGACGCCGACGGGATCGAGACCGACTTGCGAGAGCAGCCCGGCTTCGTAAACCTTGCGGATAATGCTGACCATCTCTTCGATGTCGTCGCCCATCATCTCGAAAATGGACAACTCACCGGCGGCTGCAAAATCCTTCAACCTCGGCGCTTCAGACTGACGCCGCTGAAGGACGCCGCTCTTGCCGACAGGGTCGGTGAAGGCCCATGAGTGCCCCCATCCGAACCAGCGACGAAAACGGACATCCGTCGTCGCCTTCTCGCGCCCGATCACATAGAGACTAAGAAGATCGTCCAGACCGCCGCCGTCGATCCCGATCGTGACAACTTCGCAGCATTGCAAAATGCGCTCTAGCGTCACCGCGGGCTCGATCGCTTTTTCCCAAAGATCGCCGCCGACCCATCGGTCAGCGCGAAGCGCCATGCCGATCTCGACGTTAAGATGCTTCGCCAGGAAGCCGCGCAAGCTCTCTTCGCCAGCGCGTTCGGCCTTTATCAATTCTTCCCGAAGAAACTGCGGATCAACGGAGGCCCCGAGGTTCGGGTTCGTGATGTAGAAGTTCTTCGGATCGAGATAGGCTTTCGCCTCGGCCATCTTCTCGGGAAATTCGTAAATCACCGGAAGACTACGATTATCGACAACCTTTCCGTCCCGCACGTCGCGGAAGTAATTCAACTTCTGCCGGAAGACACCGGCGGGCGGATCATCGCTCTGCGTAGACAGGTATGCGACAAACCCTTCGGGCCGAGAGACAAGACCGCCGGTCGCCTCGCGAAGCATGTTCTCCGCGTTCGCACGCTTACCGAACAGCCAAAGTTCGTCTATCAGGACGCCGATCGCCTTCTTACCGGACACCGTATCGTTGTCCGCGGCGACAACCTTCAGGGTCGCGCCGGTCTTGCGATGCGTGATCGTCTTGAGATGCTCCTGAACGTGGAGAATCTCGGCCAACTCCGGATCGGCCTTCACCATGTCACGCGCCGGGAAGAAGCTGTTATTCGCCACTTCCAACGTCGGCGCGAGGATCAGAAACTCACCGGACATGCGCCAGTTGCGCATGAGCGCGGTCAGCATAATGCCGCCGCTGGTCGTGCTCTTGCTGTTCTTCTTGGAGATCAGCAAAAAGAATTCTCGGATCAGGCGCCGGCCCGTCTCGTGCTCGTAGGCCCCAAAGATCGCTTTGGCGAAGTCATGAACCCAGGGAAGCCCCGCGGCTCCCATCGTCGGCGAGCCCGGCGCATCCACGATCCGGAGATCGTTGAAGACCTTCATCGCCTTCTCGGCCTGTTCCGGAAAGAGCGGATCGAAAGGGATCAGGGACCGCCCTTCAACTATGCGCTCCCGCCAATCCGGGCAGGCCGTCGTCCACTCGGCCATGCTACGCCCTCACGAAACAGGTAACGTCGCTACAACAGCGCCCGCTGATAAACAGAACGCCGCATCTGGTGAGATCACGGCGACCGCCGCGACCACAAGATAGAAGAGGGCGAAGACGGTATCGGTCGGCGTCCAGGTTAGCTTCATGTCAGCCCCGCCGACCGAATAGGATGACCGCGCCCAGGATCGCCGCAGGCGCCACGATCATCACGAATGCAATGATGATGTCGCCGGCTTCGTCCATAGGGGTGCGCTATTGCTTGGCGAGCCAGATAAGGCTGGCGCCATAAGCCGCTACCTCGATCGTGACGATCCAATCCAGTAGGGTCATTGCATCCGAGTCCCTGGTGGGGGTGGCGGCGCTTCAAACTTGCCGCCGGCCGCAATCTTCGCCTCGGCCGTAGCCTGCGCCGCGGCCTTCTTCCCGGTGATCCCTCTGGATTCCGCGTCGCGCTCGCGCTCGGCGTCGGCCCATTCCTTCACGGCCTTCGCCGCCGAGACGCGGGGGCCGTCCTGCGGACCCGCGCGCATGATCTGCTTCAGGGTCGCGAGAGCGAGCCCCTCTAGTTCGGCCGCAGAGGTCGGATAGTCGCCATCGTCAAGCTTGGAGAGGACCGACGTGATCGCCTCGTCCAAGTCTTTGCCGACGGAACCGGTCTTCTCGGCAATCACCTTGGCGACCACGCCTTTTGATTTCGGGCGGCCGGCGCCGGGGCGCTTACCACCACGTCCTCGATTGGTCGATACGGTCAAGGTTAACTCCAGCACGTTCAGCGGGTTACGACCCTATGAATTCAAACGGCGTAATCAAAAAATTCTGTGCGTGAGCCCGTCGCCGGTCGCGGCCCCCGCCTAGAGCATAACCATAACCCCCCGGCCGCGTCTACGCTTCCTAATGGTTATGATCGCGCTACAACCGGCGGATTTACTGGGGTTTTACGATTGCGGCTAATCGGTTGAGTTGCTCAACCGTTCGGCCGTTGCGCTGCTAAATGGTTGAGGTTTCAACCGTTTGCGCCTTGCGTTACGCTTAACGCAACACAATCGCCGAGCGGATGCGCCGAGCGGATGCGCCGAGCGGATGCGCCGAGCGGATGCGCCGAGCGGATGCGCCGAGCGGATGCGCCGAGCGGATGCGCCGAGCGGATGCGCCGAGCGGATGCGCCGAGCGG